>TARA_R110002153_G_scaffold35583_7_pt1 | contig 21472 bp, 30 predicted proteins | sample TARA_R110002153 | Tara Oceans TARA_R110002153 (sample SAMEA4398193) | marine metagenome | biome: Polar Biome; feature: [SRF] surface water layer (ENVO:00010504); material: water (ENVO:00002006), including particulate matter (ENVO:01000060) such as... | depth 5 m
CGTGCTTACAGAAGCTCCTGCTTGCTGGGTGGTCTGTTCAAGTCCGGTTCTCTCTGTACGGACACTTGTTAAAATAGTTTAAAAGGAAGAGAAGACCAACTTGCCTAGGAACTTTTCTGTCCTAGATACTATCGCACACTCATATATCGAGAACTTCACTGTGCGCCAACCAACCTTAATGGTCTTTTCTCCAATTAACCATCCCCCAGCCATTACTTGTGTAGCCAAACTCCAGTCACACTAGGGGGGAATTAACTCTGACAATGACCTAAATTTATATTGGTCTGGGTCAGTTCCCTAGTATGCTCCTAATCGCCTTGCTTGGACCTAGCTTTCAATTCATTAGGAAGAACCTACTTGCGCTGTCTATGTCCTTAGAATATAATCAAATCATTTATTTTATTTCCTCTTAACAACGAATCACTCTTTGTTACTCTTATAGATTAGCACAAGTTTATCTTCAAGTCAAGACCTTTTTTTTATAAATAATAGTAATAAAAGGAATAATGAATGATCGATCCGTTTACAGCTATTGGTCTCGCCACATCTGCCTTCAAAGGTATAAAATCTTGTATAGACGCAGGGAAAGATCTACAAGACATGACCGCTCAACTTGGGCAATGGGGTAAGGCTATAAGCGATCTAGACTATGCTGGTCAAAAAGCAGAGAAGCCACCTTGGTGGAAAAAGATGGGTGGTGGCGTGGAGGCCAATGCCCTTGAAGTGTTCATGCATAAGAAAAAGGCAGACGATATGCGTGAAGAACTCCGGGAATATATATCGCTATATTACGGACCATCGGCTTGGCGTGAAATCGTGCATACTGAAAAAGAGATGAGGAAGCACCAAAGAGCCACAGTACAAGCCGCCATAGAAAAAAAAGAAGCAATGATTAACTTTTTAATTATCAGTGCTATAGCTTTGTTGGCGATAGGATTAGCAATAACTGGTATGTGGTATATCGGAGAAGTTAACGGGAAGTGGTAGGACGTTTCGGAGTCATTACTTTTGTCCTATCAGTTCTCTTGTCTATCACATAAGAACCTTCTGGTAACTGCCATGCTTTCATTAAAGCAAGATACATCTCTGAAGTTAATGTGACAATCTCCCAATAGTTTATACTTTGGTTCCATTGTCTTATGTGACAGTAATCATCATAGAGTAAGATATTCACGTCTTCAAGTTCACCTGTGTTATCTAACAAGGTGATACAAGTCTCATCATCATCAAACTCTATGGTAAACATATATTAATAACCTTCTAATCTTGGCTGATCCATTGCCTTTATTTGATCGGCTATTCTATGTTCTGCAAATTTTATATAATCCGCATCTATATCATAACCTATATATTCAAACTCTTGTTTCAGTCCAGCTATTGCTGATGTTCCAGATCCCATAAATGGATCAAGTATCACACCATTTTTAATACCCGTAAACCGTATAGATTGTTCTACTAATGCTACTGGAAATGTTGCAGGGTGCTTACCCTTTAGTTCCTTGCTATTGATTGTCTCATATGGTATATACCAACAGTTACCCTTATCTCTTAGATTTGGTTTGTTCTCTGCCGTGTTCTTACCTCTTATGTTTGCTTCATAGTATTCATATTTAACACCTACTGCCAGACGGTCTACGTTGACATTACCATCCTTGGTGAAATGAAATAAGTATTCCCATGTAGGACAGCTAAATCTCTTACTATTTATTGGCTTAAAGTGTCCACTTGTTTTACCATTAACATGGATGCTTTTAATCCATGTAAAATTATTTTGCAATACAAACATTTCACGTGCTACATTGCCTACGTCCATTCCAACCCATGGATCTACATTCGTATATCCTACATTAAGAAAGAAGTGTCCATCATCTTTAAGACAATGCTTTACCGCATTGAATACATCACGCAACCATTTAAGATAACTGTCACGTGGTAAATTATCTTTATATGTTTCATATTTTATATTTAAATTATATGGTGGTGATGTAACAACTACATCAACACTACCAGAAGGCAGTGATAACATACCTTCTACGCAGTCTTGGTTGTGAATAACATTAAGCAAAGAGTTTATCTCTCTTTGCGTATGAAACTTTACAGCTAGGGTGGTCCTTTACAAGGTCACTTCCCTTTACAAAACGGACAACCACTTTAGGAAATTCGGTAATATCAGTGGCTATATAATCGATTGAATTTGCATGAGCGTGTGCCACATCATAATCAACAGAGCGTTTTGCACCATACATACTGCTTGGTGCGAACTGTAGCCCACCTTTTGTGAAACTCTTTTGATCATACAAGATATCAGAACCTTCACGAATATGGTCATACCCTTTCTGATCTACACAGGTCAGTTCTGGGAACCATACTTCTAATTGACGCTCTAAGAAGTGACTTGCTACTCTTCCATCTTTAAGAAGTTCTCCTACTACAGAAGGTGGCAGATCTCCAAATGTTGCATTGACTGTAAAAGTATAGTTTTTATTATATTCGATCTTCATAGAATCACTCCTTGTTACACTTGAAAGTAACACAAAAAAAGAGGGTTGTCAACCCCTCTCATATTATAATCTAGGATCAATAAAGGCTTTCAAGTCTGGTGGTCTCCAACCAATAGGCTTAAGAACTTTACCATCTTCACGCTTACGAACCTTTCCAGTATCAGGATCTATCTTAGCAAAGTTAGTATCCATGACTTCTTTCCAAGCACCTTCACCGTCCATGTTACCAGCCCGAATAGCACCAATAGTAACCACAAGAATATCTACAAGAGCATCTAGTTGTTCTATAGGATCTTTTGCTATCACCGCTTCTACAAGTTCACCATACTCTTCATCAATAAGACCAAGGTACATATCATAGTTTGCAGGGCTAGGTGTTTGATCACAAGCACTTTGGAATACATCTATATCTTTAAACACATTACTCATCGGCTCATCTCTTTCCATAATTAAATGGGCTTCACGAAATGTATCACTCATCGGTGCGTCTCTTTCCATCGTTCTTTCATCCTATTTAAATACCAGATAGCCTTATCAATATCTTCAAGACCATTCTTTCTCTCACACCGCCACATATATTTTAATACATTAGCGGCATGAGGAGCAATGGCCCCACTCATAGTCTTTGTCATAGCTTCCATCGCATCAATACATTCAATGTCACCTGTCGCATAATGAATAGGTGAGTTTACCATGTCTGTAATAGGTGGGTCTACCATGTCTGTCATAATAAGGTTCTTTCATACATTATATTATCATCTAGTTTCTTTATTCCCATAGTCCAGTTCTCTGCGGCATCTTCAACATATCTTAGTGCTTTGTTTCTAAATTCTTCAAGGTGGAAGTACGCAGATGATTCGGCCCTATAGTACTTAATATACAACAATTCTTCTTTCATGTCAATATGTACTTCGCAATAATCTCCGTCTGTAGTATCTCCACAGTAGTATGTTGAAAGTTTTTTGCCCATTTAAATCTCCGATTCTATGTCTTCTATGAGTTGATCTTTCATAGCCAAAACTTGCTCTTTCATTTCTGGTTTTTCCCACCATCTAAACAGAGCGCAAACAGTTATACGGGGTACGTTAGTATATGCAGAGTGCCAACAATGGTCTTCCTCTTCTTTACCAAAGTGATAGCCTCTGACTTGCCAACCAGCAACATCAGGTATCTTAACTATCTCTTCTTTTTTCTTATCATAATATTGAAAGTATCCATCACCTTTTTCGGACCAAGAAAATATAAACTGGTAGCCTGAGTTATTCTGATTAGTATGCCAACCAACACCACCACCTTTAGGATAATATGTAAAAACAGCATCAGAGTTTGCACCTAAGTTTGCTATAAAATCTCCTTTGACAAACTGACAAATTTCTTTAAAGTCGGTGTTGTCGTTCACAGGGTGTCCATAATATTCTACTGGATGCCCCACATGGGTGGGATCACTCATATGTTTTTTAAGATATTCCTCACCCATAAACTTTTCGTCAAAATCTTTTGACAGTTGCTGTATGCCTAACTTTAAAAGATGTATGTTAGGCAACACTGCGTTCCTAACTTTCTCTAAGTCAGCCAAGATATCTTTATTTCTGAGTATCAGTTCTGTCATTACTAAACTCCAAGATTTGTGGGTATATTTTAGATAAGGCTTTGGCAATCTCAACAGCAATATCTTGATGCTCTTGCTGTGTACCATTAGCAGATCTTAGTTCGATATAATGTATCCAACTACGAATAGTTCCATTCACATACATCTTAGAGACAGTATTACCTTCTGGTAAGATTACCCTTGCTTGCTCCTTGGCAATACCTTTGTCTCTTGCTTCTTTATATATCCTACCAACGTGTTCAATAATAAACTTCTGTTGAGCATCCCACCAAGCATCTAGTCCCACATCATCATTTGGAATACTATTCTGTCTATTGGTTTCGTCTTGTAGACGTGCCTCACGAACAACAAACGCACTATCCATATCACTAGGATCTGCATAACGTTGTGAGAACTCTTGAAATGAAAACGAACGATGCCTTAGAAACTGTCTGGCAATGTCACGTGTTGTTTCAACTTCAAGACAAGCAGAGGCCATTTCGAATGGAGACCAATGCTTGTGCTTCATCAGATACCCTAATAGTTTCTGTGTAGTTTTTGTGTTTGCTTGGTTACTAGGGTTAGATACCCTAGCACAGTATGCTATAAGATCTTGGATATTCTCCAAGCCCATTACGCCTGTTTCTCCAGCGTGAACATAACGAACTGGTTGAGAGTGTGATAGTAACCTAACTTTCATTACCCCTGACCTCTATACTTTTTATAGTTGCGTCTCTTGTCTTTGTTCATAGAAGAGGTTTTAACATTACGTTTGCCAACACACGTCTTCTTCTTATTTGTTATGCCTTTAACTGCCATCATTTACTCCATTTTAAAATCTTTAAATCGTTCTGCCGTATTTGTTTTATCAAAGGTTGCTGTATCATCCATCAGTCCACCTGTGGCATCTTCTATATCAAACAGTTTCATTCTAGATCTATCAACACCAACCACAAACCTCTTGTTAGCACTAGGATCGTTATATCTATTCTTAAGTTGTTTGATCATAATCTGTCCAAGCGATTCTAGTTCTTCACTTGAAATCAAAGCAAACATCAAGTCGGCTGTAGCGGGTAATCCAAAAGACTCACTCGTATCTTCAAGCCCAACATCTGAGTTACCATAACCACTACGAGTCGTTTGCGTTGCAGTGACAATCGGAACTTCGAACTCGACTGCGAGTCCACGTAGTTCTTCCGCAATAGATTTGATATAAGTGTACGAATTGATTGATCCTCCCATGCCCTTCATTCGACTAGATGCACATATGTTGAGATAGTCTATAAAGATCATCTCAGGTATAAAGTCTTTCTTTAGTTTAAGCTCATTCAGTAATGCTCTAAAGTGACCCGTATGTGCTGAACCAGTTGGGTATTCCTTAACAATAAGTTTACCATTATTCTTACCCGCAATGTTATGGACCTTATCAATTAACATTTCTTTAGATAATGTCTCTAGTTGATCTAGTGGCACATCTAAAAGGTTTGCGTCTATACGTTCAGCAATACGTTCCTCTGCCATTTCCATTGTAATATATAGCACATTCCTACCTTGGGTCATAGCATTAGCCGCAACATGACACATGAATAATGATTTACCTACACCAGTTCCAGCAAGTGCCACGTTCAGTGTTTTGTTAGGTAGGCCACCTTTAGTAATCCTGTTCATATAATCTAGATCAAATGGTATGCGCTCTTCTTGAGCATGATAGAAGTCGTAACGTTCTGACACATTTTCAACATAGTCGTGACCAATATTCGCATCAAAAGAAACTGCCAAGGCTTTGGTCAATAGATCAGGGAGAGCGTTCTTAGTAAGATCTCTGTGCTTACCATCAATAATGGAGATAGACTCCATAATAGCATTATGTATTGCTCTATCTTGACACCACTTCTCAGTAGTGTCCTCTAACCACTTGTCATTTGCCTTGACAGTTTCTTTATCGAATATGTTTGGAAGTATCTCAAGTACGGCTGTATATTGATCGTCTGTGAACTTTTCACTCAGATCTATCTCAATCTTAAAAGCCTCTTGAGTTGGTAGCTTGTTATACTTGGCTACATACTTCGCAATCTGATTAAATATTTGATTGTAGACTCCTTGAAAGTATTCTGGTTTCACAAAGGGAAGAACCTTACGCATATAAGGTTCATCGATTAATAGGTGTCGTAATATGACTTGTTCTACATTGCTCATTTTATTATTATACCATAATCATTTAGGAGACACAACCCCTTCAGCGTCTTTTTCTACTCGTTCAGCCTGTTGTTCTAGGATATCATACAAGATATCTCCAGTAGTATGATGCCAATCAAGATCATCATGTGCAATCCAATCATCACCAAGCCCCCCTGATATTACTGTAGATGTAAACTTTATAGTCTCGCCATCTTCTGCAACCCTTAGTTCACCAAAGTTAAAAACAGTTTCCACATATTTTCCTGTTTTGATCCTAATATTCCAGTGATCATTATCACCGGGGGTTAGTTCATAATCGTCATTTTGTTTCATTGAAATAATCCGTATATAAATTTATATTAAAGTGGAACCAAGGGTCAGTCTTCAGCATATTTAAACCTCAACGACAATCCTAGTTTTTCCCATCGTTCATGAGACGTACAGTGTATTTTTCTATTGTCAAATATAACCCCCTTACTAGGCACAAAGTTAAATATGTTAGCAGATAGCCCTTTTAAGTCTTCTAGTTTAAAAAAACTAAGATATTTTTGATGAATATCTTCTTGAAATGGTTTGCCAGTAGTGTATTTAATATCATAATCTATAGGAGAACCTTTAGTGTTTTTATTTGTTTTATGTTCGGGTATAGGTAAATTCATATCCCAAGTCACACTATTTCCTGACCATAACTGATCAAATATAATTAGACTAGCATCTCCTTTTATAGATAAAGGTATTACAAAATTAATAGAATTGTTTAATTGTTCTTTATAATCAGTATGAGGCATATAGGGTAAAGTGTGTTTATAATAATTACCACTACAAAACGAAACATCTGAACTAGTTACTTTACTAACTAAAGAAGTAAAGTAATCTATATGAACATTAGGATCTGCTTTCTGCATAGAAGCAGTTCTAAATTCCGTATTAGAATAATAATCTTTTATACAATCTTCAATGATATTTTGTTCTATATCAACTTCAATTATGTCTTCAAAAAGATTATATACATCACTCATCTGCTACTATAGCATCCATGTCAACCACAGACCTATGGCCTATCTGATACTGTTTCTTTAAGAATTCTTTAAAATCTGTGCCAGAAAAGATTGGATTCCAGAAGGATTCATCAAGAGTGGCATCGTGCCGTACTTTAGATCCAACTTCTCCAGTGTCCTGATCGACCACAGCATACCAGCCATTGGAAGGCTTAGTAACATAACCGCCAGCAAGAGCGCAATCGAGAAGGCCAGAGTAATGCTTGACACCACCATCCCAAGACACAGTAATAGGTATTTTTGACTTCTCTTTAACAAATCTACTTTTTTCAACATTAATAACAAAATGATATCCTTGTATTTCAGTTCCCTTTTTATCTTGTTGCCTTCCAACAATCCAAACAGTATCGGCTGAATAGGTTATACCAGTGCCACCGCCGACTATATCTTTAGGGAATAATCCGATTTCTTTGTAAGTATGATTAACTGCAATCATAGGTATATTCTTCATGCTTAAGTATGGTGTTACCATACGGAACAGACTCTTAAATGCTTTGGCACGAGACATATCTGCCACAGACTTTTCGTCCTTTGCATCTTCTAGTTCTTTCTTAGATGCTAGATTACCAATAGAGTCGATGACAATCATAATGTTATCTTTTTCATCCATAGCCTCTAACTGAGAAATAAGATCAAACTTTAACTCTTCTACATTAGTAATAGGAGTATGTAGTACTCGACTTGTATCAACATCAAACTGATCAAAGTACGCCTGAGGTGATCCAAACTCTGAATCGTAAAAGATAATTACAGCATCAGGTTTTGCTTTTAGCCATGCTGAAGCCATCATTAAAGCAAAGGATGTTTTGAAATGCTTTGATGGACCAGCAAGAACTGTTAGACCTGATGATAACCCACCATCCACATCACCAGATAGTGCCACATTCATCATAGGCACATCCGTAGGAGTCATCTCCTTATCGTTAAAATACTTGGAATCAATCAGGACTTCCGTTGTCTTTATCTTGCTGTTCTGTTTCAGTTTGTCCATTATCGAAGTTGACATTTTGTTCTCTTTCTCTATCGTTTAAATCGTATTCACTTCTAATTTCATTATTAAGTAATTGCACAGTCTTCCATATCTCTGAAGACTGATCTGTCTTAGTATCCACAAAGTTTATAAATGCGGATAAGTCTTTTGGGAAGCAAGCTCCACCAAATCCATCTTTACCATCAGGTCCGGGGATCTTCATATGACTATGCCCCATACGAGGTTCAGCCATTAGAGCACGTGACAACTGGTTATAATTACCACCAAAGTCATCCATAACTTTCTTAAGTTGGTTCATAAACGTTACCTTCATAGAAAGGTAGTTGTTCACTGCATACTTAAAGAAGGATGCTTCAACAGGAGACATAGTAATAACCTGTGCAGGGTTTGCCAAAGAAAAAAAGTTATACAATCCTTCTAGATGTTGAGCGGCTTCTTGTTGATGTACACCAAAGACCCTAAAACGTGCTTCTATCATATCCTGTTTAGAATTACTTTCTTGTAGAAACTCAGGTTCGTATACAATACGACCATCTATACGAGATAGACGATCAATAGCATCAGGTGGAACAGTTGACTTGATAACAATAAAAGCTTCTGTTAGGTTAACCAACCGCATCACTGCATCATCAATGTCTTTAGTATCCACACCACCATCATCTTTTGCTGGAGTTGGGAGACAGATGAATACACACTGAGGTTCCCAATCACAAAGGTCTTGTAGTGTGCTGTCGCTTTCTTTAGGATCAACTATAAACTTTTCAACACCTTGAGCAGAAAAACAGTAGTCCACTGCCTTACCAACAAAACCATGACCAATGATCCCTAGCTTAAAGTTCTTTTCCCTACGTTTAACTACGGGTTCTAGTGCCGCTTCTTCAATCATTTGAAGTGTCCTTTTCTGCTTCTATATCATACACTCTTTCTCGCAAGTCGCTAGATGAGAATCTATGATCTCTCTTATTGTAACGAATCTCTATACCTCTTTTGGCACAGATCTTTCTTCCTGTGAATGTAGTATGCTTATACTCTTCACCTATTATTCTAACATGAATCTCAAACAATTGCAAGATATCTTCTACATCTTTTTCGTTTTCATAGGGAATTATTTCATCTACATAACTTACACCTTGTAGTTGTGTCCATCTCTCAACCAGAGATTGCACAGGTGCTTTCTTGTCTTTACGATCTATAGATGGATTTACTTGTAGACCACATATAAGGTGATCACATTTAGTCTTTGCTTCTCTCAGCATAGCAATATGCCCTGCGTGTAGTAGATCAAAAGTGCTAAAGGTTATCCCTACAACCCTTTCAGTGCTTTCCATGTATCTTTCCAATCTCTGACATGGAGTGTAGCCCCATGCTCATATTCTTCTAATGCTTGAGCCAGTAAGAAATCATTCCCACCAACACCTACTTTATCGCCAAAGAAATATATCCTGTCTTTATCATCAAAGTCTTTTAAGATCTGTGACTTGTCATTTCCTTTAGCAGATATATCCATTCCAGTTTCGCCAGCAACACTGGCAAGTAAATCTGGAAACATAGTATTAAAAGCCTTTGCTATCTTAACTCGTTCTGAATACATCTTATCATATTCGTAATATGCTTTACGATCAGTGCTATCAGCATTACGCCCTACAACACTGAAGTTTATCATACCACATCTTTCTTCAATATGCAACCCCGTTAATGTAGGCCAATCAGATTCATATAGGCATTGATCAAGAAAGTCTCTTGCCATGTCAGGTAAGAACCAAGAACTACTTCTTATATTGCGGTCACCTTCATACACGTCACAACCAGAACAGTTATAGACACGTTTACATACATGATATATTGGCTCACCTATCTGTTCTACAGTCTTAGGTCTATCGCTTCCCGTAACTAGATACACATCGTGATCAGCCCATTCACAGAATTTATGAAACCATGCACCAAATTTCTTGTCTATTTTACCTCTACTAGGAGTTAAGGTTCCATCTACATCAAAGATAAACTTATCAGCCATCTCCGTATACTCTATTGTGAGTATTGTTCACTCTAACGAATGTAGTACACTTAGGTAAGTCTTTTATCTTAGCGGCTCCAACATACGTGCAAGCTGATCTTATTCCACCAAGAATGGCTTGTATAGTAGTTCCGACTTGCCCTTTGTATGGTAAACTAACCTCTTTACCTTCTGAGGCTCTGTAGTCTTTCAGCCCACCAAAGTGCTTGTCGTTTGCAGTCTCTGAACTCATGCCATAAAAACTGATCATGTTGTCTACTACTTCTCCACCACCTTCATCATGTCCAGCTAACATACCACCAAGCATCACAAAGTCTGAACCAGCACCAAAAGCTTTAGCCATATCTCCAGAGCAAACACATCCACCATCAGCAATAATATTACCACCTAAACCGTGAGCGGCATCAGCACATTCAATAACCGCTGAGAGTTGAGGATAACCAACACCTGTTTGTATACGAGTCGTACATACACTGCCCGGCCCAATACCGCATTTAACAATATCCGCACCATTTAAGATTAACTCTTGTGTCATATCTCCTGTCACAACATTACCCGCTATGATAACTAGATCAGGATAGTTAGAACGTAAATCGTATATAAAGTTACTGAACATCTCTGTGTAACCATTTGCTACATCTACGCATAGGTATTTAAGTATACCATCAGTAAGTTTGTATACCTTTTTAAACTTTTCTAAATCACTATCTGATGTGCCAATAGACATGGCAACATTCTGTTGACGATGTATAGTATTCTCTATATCAGATTTATTAAAGAACTCCGCTAATTCTTCTGCACTATATGTCTTTACCAGACAAGTGAAGATATCTAATTTAGAAAGTGCGTCTGCCATTTCAAACGTGCCGACACCATCCATGTTAGCCGCCATGATAGGGACACCTTGATACATACGTTCACTATTTCTAAACTTCATGGGTCTTAATAGATCAACCTCTTTACGAGATTTTAAAGTAGATCTCTTTGGTCTAATAAGAACATCCGAATAGTCTAGTTTTATATCGTCACTAATCAGCATTGGTTCCTACCGTCTCTCTTATAATATCATTATGATTAAACTCTGCCCAATATAACTCAAACGCTACACCATCTTCAAGACATTCAAACTGATGATACACCCCCGGCTTGACCTTAGTATACATCCCAAGTTCAAGTACAGTTTCATCAACCAAGTCATAATCATTTTGCCATACACGAATAAGCATACGTCCAGATTCCACATAGAAGCCATTCCACTTAAACTCATGTAGATGTTTTGAACAAATGCCCCCTTTATTCATTTCAATACGATGAAACTCTAACGCTCCATTGGCCTCTACAAGTTCTGTAGATCCCCATACTTTGCCAGCAATCATGTTACTTTCCTACTCATAAGTTTCACCAGTGTTGCGAAAGAAATCTTCACTCCAAAAGGCTTTATCATCAATCCAAATATCGTAGTGCTCTTTCTTACCCACACTCAGTTCGTGATGCTTTGCGCCCCACTTAACCAACTGGTTATGAGTTAGTCTATAGTGATCAACACCACTCACTATACCACGTGCAGTCATATATTTAATAGTATGTCCAGCATCATACAATGCGTTGACTTTTGCGATACGATCCATCATAGGTTCGTGTGCCGCATAATCTTTAGTGCCATCTGACTTCTTGACTTCATTACAAATGGTGCCATCAATATCAATTACATATTTCATACTATCTCTCCGCTAACGGAACTGATTCTGAAGTGTCATGGTAATCACCATTTTTATAATAACTTCGGTATGCGATTTCTTTTACTATGCGACCATCTTTCTTTCTATAAGTGATGATCTCTCTACGCAGAACTCCATCTGTGTCTGCTTCAAACATGGCCTTAAATGGTCCGTCTGTCATAATATTTCCTCTACCTTATATTCCAGCACTCAGCATCTTCTGGTGTGTTGATTTCAATACCATCGAACTCCACCTTTCTAATACGGATCTCCTCGCCCATTGCTATCCACCTAAGTTGTTCCAAGCCTTCGTGCTCTTCATACTTATCTTGAACAGTCCCATACTTCTCAAGCATATTTCTAGAGTATCCATAGATACCTAAGTGATGAGACCCCATGGTTATACCTCTACCAAACCAATGTGCTTCTGTATCGTTATGAACCATCTTAACACAGTTCTCATCAGATTGCAAGTGCTTTTCCATTTTAGCATAGAGTGTAGATACACCCCCACTATAGTAGACACCTCTACTCATATCATCTATTTCGTTTATCATTTTTCCAGTAACATCAGGCATATCGCCTTGCACGTTAATAAAGGTATCAAACTTCTTTAAGAAGTCTGTTTGAATTGCCCCAGCACATCTCTCTGTGCCATTGTTAAACTCTCTTTTATCTATAATAACTGTACACTTATCGTTGACTGCATTAGCAACCCTAACATCATCTGTAAGAACAAATGTAGGTATTTTAGAAGCCGCACATATATCATGCACTCTTCTGATCATAGGCAACCCATCTAAATCACATAATGGTTTGCCTTCAAATCTTTTAGATCCCCATCTAGCGGGTATAAGAATAGCTGATAATGTCATCTACGACTCCTTCAAAATCTTCTAGTTTTAACATATTCGGGCCATCTGATGGTGCGTTGTCAGGGTCTGGATGCACTTCTAAAAAAAAGCTTTGAACCCCAAGAGCAGAGCCAGCCCTGCAAAGAGAAGGAACATAAGAACGGTTCCCCCCAGATGAGGTTCCTTCTGAGCTTGGGAGTTGGACTGAGTGCGTAACATCGTATACAAATCTATCCCCAAGCGCACTGAGATTATCAAGCATCCCAGTGAAATCATTAACCAAACGTCCATACCCAAAACTTGTACCCCTCTCAGTTATCCAAACTTCTTTGGCCGCCTCTGTCTTACTAAGAATGCCTTGAATATCCCAAGGAGCCATGAACTGACCTTTCTTAATGTTGACAATCATATCAGTCTCACACGCTCTTTGAATAAGATCTGTCTGTCTACTTAGAAATGCTGGTATCTGTAAGATATCAACACACTTCTCATCACTGATTTGATCTATGTCTAGTTTATCATGAACATCAGTCAGTATCTTAAGATCATCCATTTCTTTTTTCATATGAAAGAAATCTATAAGAGTATCACAGATACCCCAGCCACGCTCTCCAGAAATATGAGTTCTGTTAGCCTTATCATAACTTGCCTTGAATACATAGTCTACGCTATACTTGTAGCACACATCAGCACAGTGTCTTGCTATCTCTAAAGATTGTTCAAGAGATTCGTGTTGGCATGGGCCAGCAATAATCCTTACCATTGTCTATATCTTCCATCTAACTCGTGAGTACGAGAGTTTGAAACGGCCCACCAAAAGCAGTTAAACTTACTATACTTTGAATAGTATGCTAAATGCGATTGGTCTTTGCCGTATAATCTAACACCTTCTTTTCTTAACTGAAGGTAATGTCCTTTAAATAGTGTAACACGTTTTTTCAGTTTAGTCAAGCTACTTCTTCTTATCGACTATCTTATATCTTTCTGCCGTAACCTCAGGCATCGTGAATAAAGCACGTGTATAAAAAGGTTGAACGTTACTAGGTTTACGTGCAAACACTACCCACCTATAACCCATACCTTGAGTGAAAGTAGGAAATTTTTCTTTAATGAAATCTATCATACTAGTTCCAGTAGTGAACACATCATCACATATTAATGGGAAGTCGGTATCATCACCAGAAGCATATTCGTTCAGTGCCTCTGCTAGTTTAACTCCACCACGTGGTATGCCGACTGCCTTACTAAATGGACGATCCTGATAATCCATAATCATCTTTGCTAGGCACTGCCACTCTTCGTCTGTAATAGCATCACACTCTAGTTTCCATTTGAGTGGTAGCCCTGCGTGGCTAGTAAAATCTCCCATTTGAAATAAACTAGCATCTGGATCATACGGCATTATTGTTTTCCCTATATTCTATCATCGATAGCACGTCTACCAATGTTCTCTCTGCCAATATCTATAAGCTTCATTCCATACTCTGGATCTTTAGCATACAAGACATTATCAACTTCTTTTAAATAGTTCTTCTTAAATGGTCTATAGTCCACATGGTGGTGCCATCTATTAAACTTCCAAACAACTTCGGTCACATCAGGGTGCATTTCTTTGAGCATCTCTGACTTAGGTAGTGTGCCTTCTTCAGCATAAAACTCTTTATCGTTACCACCAATAGTTCGTTGAGTTGTTCCCTTGTCTGCTAGGAATGCATTGAACTGTATTGTACACCAACCATCTTTCAATGCTCTTAAAGATAAATCAGTATCTTCATTATATCGTCCACGCCATCTGTAAGGAATATCATTACGGATTAGGAGACATGAGTATATTCTTGTATTGAAGACAAGTGGTGGAACCTTATCGGTTGCCTTACAGAACTTACTATAGTTAGGACCAGCGATTGCTACGTTGGAGTATCTGTCACAGAAGTCTTCCATGGCTCTGAACCATGCCATAGTTCTTACAGCGGCCTTTACATTATTGTTTAGTCTGTGAAAGTCGTAGATGTTATCATCCATAACCCAATGACACTTGGCACCATACGTTGTAGTAGAATGCTCCCACGCAAAGTTTCTAGCCGCTCCCGGACCCTTACTCTTACTCTGACCCAGATCATCACACGTATCGTAATAGTCTAAGTAACTTCCATCAAGGGTTAGAAGTTTGTCTCTGTCATGGTGTTCAGCATACTTGTCTAGTTGATCTTCCTCAACCACAATATGATAGACCACCGAAAGTCTGTCAAGAAGTTCGGCGGTCTTACATTGATCCCAACGATTCTTAGAGACTATGTATATGGGATACTTGTTTTTCATAGGATCACAGATTATTCAATCGGACCTACACTGTCACGGTCTGCATACCAACCCTTCCATGCATCTTTCCAAGCTGATGTATCCATGCTGTGCCGATTATAAGTATCGTTTGGACTAATGATATATTTTGAGATGAAATATAATACGAAGTCCATCTGCGGATCTACATCTGCGGCTCTAGTATTACCAACCATACCGTTGAGAAATCCAGTGGGTCTTGATGCTGGATATTTACGCCCGTATTCTAAAGCTATCATTTGCCATGCATTTACAGAGGTGGAGCTATTGAGATTGTTTAATTCATCTTCTGTGACACTGCAATAGAGTTCAACAAACCTATTTAGAAGTACGTTATCCTCGTATCTCTGCAATGCAAGTAACAAGCCGCCTATAACTGGCTGTGATTTTAAGGAACCAACTGCTGGTGCAGTAATTCCCAAACCCGCTGAGTTAGTTTTTGGCTTTAACTTGTCTAAAGCTAAGAGAGCCTTTTCGTTTAGTTTAAACTGATCCTCAAGAGATGGGATTTGCTTACCCTTCGGCTTTTTCACATCTTTAGATGCATATTCTAACGCACTACTAAACAACCCCCCCGCAAACACAGGCTGTTTGATACGAGACTTTAAACCAGCCTTACGAATTAATCCCGTAATTACTTCTGCTTTACTTTCTGCTGACTTTTTGTTATTATACTGGTAGTAGAAAGCCTTTACGTCAGTATGATCATGTAAGCGATGTATAGTAGCATCTAATCCATTTGCATGGTTCTTCCATAATTTCTCATTTGTTTTCCAAAATAATGCACGTGTGTTAGCATCGAAACAATAGATGTCACCTTTTTTTACTTTATTTTTACTTTCATCATCTACAAAATCATTCATTGCAATACCTATTGAAACAGAACCCAATAAGCTGGAGTTACTCTCTTGATAGCATCCCAAAAATATTGGAGTCATTTTGTCTAAACGATTTTCACTTGAACGTTGGATGTAAATCGGTAAAATCCCAATAAAATCTTTCAACGAAAGTTCAAAGTGTTCTACATCTCCTATTTTTATAATATCTATGTCTCCGAAAAGATTTGTAGATATTGTTTCTGTTTTTGGTTTAGAAGCAAGCTGTTTTTTAAGATTTGCATTTTCTGCAAGAACTTCTGCTAAATCTCGTGTCTTTTCCATATTGGTATTATCTGGTCTATCTAATACATTCTGTAATTGCATTTTATTTTCCTTAATTAATTAGCTACTACAAGTCCATAGCATCATTGCTTGGTGCTGTGCGTTTGCTGGTTCAAAAAGCGAAATTTTATAGTCTTTTCTTGACTTGATTCTATAATAACATATTATAAAATTCTTGTCAACCCCTAAGGATTATTTACCCAATAGATTGTATTCGGTGGTAGGAACCCATGTATAAACCAAGCGTTACCAAACATAGGAGAACCACCGCCAGTAAAGTCCACACGATTATTATAAACCAGTGCAGACATACCATGCTCCATAAACATTTGTCCACGTCTTTTACCTTGGAATGACGCAACAGGTAAGAACAATGCGAATGGCTTACCTAGATCATAGCAGTGCTTGATGAACTTGTCTTTCAAACTGTATGGTGGATTTGTTATGATACCATCGTATACATCAGTTACCGTACAATCAAAGAAGTCTTTCTCATCTGATCCAACTATATTATAACCGTATTTGTTGAAACCGTCAAGTATGTTAGAACTCTTTCCACTGGTTGCTTCGTAGTAAGTCTTATCCTTGTCCAAGTATTCCAACAAAGGCTGGACCTGATCAGACGGGGTATAACACTCATCACTCTCAGCGGTGTTGCTAAGTTGTTTAAGTATGTTAAGACTTGTCATTTTCTACCCAACGTAAGCCACCGTTCTTACCACGATCTAGTTGTGGGTGCCAGATGCTTTTTGTTTTAACATTAACCTTCTGACCAATCATTTCAGAAAACTCTTTCAAGTCCTGTTCATTATCAAAACGAACAATGACCTTCGCATATGGCTCTACCTTTTCAGATACGAACTCAGGCATATTGACCCATTCCTTTTCTGGAAAGTTTCCTACCTTATCATTGTCTGAGTCCAAGAACTCAAGTAAAGTGCTCATGATATAACTCCATTCTTATACGCATACTCTAAAGCGTTGTTAGCCTCTACATGAAGAGGCCGACTCTCATATCGATTACCAGTTTCAGAATCTAACTGCCTACACAATGTTTCGATTTCATTGGCAGTAATAGCATACTGTTTACCAACAGCGTTGCTTGCTATCGATACCATTATCTTATAGATCATAGCATATCTACCGCTATTGTCAATATGGGCAATGTTCTTAAAGTCTTTTACAAGTCTCTTGTTAACGAATGGACAATCATCATACCCTGACCAAACAATATCAGTGTTAGTCATTTTATCTTTACGATAGTCTAGGATCTGTCTCTGCCATTCCTCAGGTAGACGATCCATGAAGTTCTTGCTATCTTTCTTTTCGCTATACTCCCACTTGGACATTAGCTCTGTAGGATTTATGTGACTACCGCCAGTATTAGTAAAAATAAAGTTGAAAGCACCATTGTACGTAGCAGGGACGTAATACATTCTAGATAAGTCTTTAGTTTGTTTATCTCCAATCGAATTGAGTTCGGAGTTGAGTGCAAACCAGAAATGTTTGATAGACTCTCTTTCGATAGGCGTTCTAGTCGGGAAGCATAACCTAAACTTCGGTAAACCATGCTTACTGCTTGCAGTAGAATAGCAAACAAAATAGTAGTCACCATAAAGCCTAATAAGTTCATCTTTTAGATCCCCCTCAAATGTGTGATCATCAACGTCAACAGCACACCAACTTGCCCACCGCAATACATTTTTATTGGATCTAGTCGTGCCATCCTGATATATAGCGGGTGAAATAAGTTCAGCATTTTTCTTTCCTTCCAGAGGTCTTTCTGATAGTTTATATAGAAACTTCTCAAACTTATCCCACTCATCGAAATCTAATGTACGATGAGTCTGATTATCATATTGACTCTCAAATATAGTTACTGAATACATCATCCAAAGAAGTCTTCTAGCGTTGCTCTTGGTTCTACACTCCACCCTATAGCGTCTAGAATAAACTTTAAGGGTTCTACGAATGTCTTCCCAAACATTATATCATAATCTACATACTTATGCAAGTGCATTTCTGTAGGTAAAACCGCTGGAAAGGATATTATATTTTCCTTAATAGGGTTTGGCTTGCGTAAGTAGATAAACTTAATCTTCTCACCGTTCTTGATAGTTTCGTACTTGCGTTCAAGTGAGTTGTCTTTGATAGCTTTGTTGTATAGTAAAGACCCCCGCACGTGTATTGGTGTTCCTTTTAAGTATATATCTTGTTTAGACTCCCACTTACCCACATCACTCACACCTCTAGGAAATGCTACAGACTCTGGTGGTAGAGACTTAAACTCTGTTCTGAAATCCCTTATGAACTTCTGAACATCAAGTTCGGTTCCTTCTATGATCACACGAAAGATCTCTTTGAACTTATTACGAACAACCTCAGGTGTCGAAGACTTGATAGCCTCAATGCCCATCATCTTGAGTTTGGGTTCTGCGTATTGAACACCTTCGTTGTTATGCACGTTTAGGATGTATCGTTTCTTGGCTACCCATATACCACGATCAGCAATCACCTCACGACCCATAACCATACGAGGTTTGAAGGCATTCATTTTGTCAAACAGTTCAGAGTAAGACTTCTCCAATACCTTTTCGAAGTGGTCTTCACATATCTTGCTAAGTGTCTTGACAGGATCTTTTGGGTTTAACTTGGAAACAAGTGGAGAAAAGTTGACATATAAAGAGTCAGTATCGATAGCGATAACATAGTCTTTGTCTACAGTTCCCAGCAACTTATTCATCTCTTTGTTCATGGCAATCTCTGCCCAACGAATTGATAGTTGCCCTGATAAAGTAATACCCTCTGCCACACGCATATCAAAGTATCTGAAGTATTGATTGCCCAGCGCACCATAGAGAGAGTTGAGCAAGATCTTAATAGCCATCTGCCTATTCTCTAGTTGGTTGATCTCACGCTCAAGCTCAATAGTCTTCGTCTTCTCATATGCCTGTTGAGCAATAAGCATGGACTTCTTAATAACACTACGCTCAGAATAATAGTTCTCAATAATCTTTGGAACAATACCTTGGAACTCTTTTGTGAATGCAGAGCCGTTTGCGGCTACGGACACGCCCTCTGTGTCGCAAGACTTGTTCAGATAGTAGTCTACCCCATGAGGAAAAGATTTGTTAGGAAGTATTGTCTCTGGTGACATATTGTATTGGACAATGAGATTAGGATACAGACTGTTCAAGTCGAAAGATACTACCCAATCATGAGAGCCAACCATAGGTTCTTTGACATACCCGCCGGGGTATGGTGATTTCATCTTATGTTTGTTGGGTGGAACAATAGTGCCAGTAGCATTCAGTTCCCGATAGATGATTGAATCCCATATGGCTGTAGTGCCAAAGGTATCCGCATAGTTCACGCCACCCCTATATGCCATAGTTATAGCAAGGGTAATCAGACCCATCTTCTCTTCTAGTCGCTCAATAAGTTCTACGTCTCGAATGTTATAGTCAATGAACTTCTGATGATCTTCTTTGTATAGAGTGTACAAGTTACCATGTTCTTCGATAGACAGTTTACGCTCCCCAAGAACCACATAAGCAATATGGTCTAGCTTGTAGGACTCCTGTGCTCCATACGAATAGCCAAACTTCTGAAACAGATCATAGTAATCAAGTTGCTGAACACCAGTGATCTCATAGGCATCCATACGTTTACCTTTGATATGAAGTTCACGTTGAGACACTAGCCCCCATGGAGATAGTCGCTTGACTGCTTCCTCAGATCCAATACGTCTGATACGATTGACAAGATAGGGAATGTCGAATAGTCGCACGTTCCAGCCTGTGATTACATCAGGACAGTTTTTGCCCCACCACTCTACAAACTTGGCAAGTAGTTCTACCTCACTCTTACAATGTCGATACTGCACAATAAGTTTATCACTGTAAACCTTCTCAGCATCATACTCATCTAAACCCCAGACATGATACACATTACTAAGACTAGACTTGAGAGCAATAGAGATAACAGGGTGAGCGGCATCCTCAGGAAACGGGAAGCCTTCATCAGATGCTACCTCAATATCAATGTAACATACATCGACTTTGCTACTGTCAAACTTTATTTCTGTGGGGAACTTGTCAGCGATAAACTGATGTATGAAGTTCTGATTACCATACACATCTAGGTTATCAACATCTTTGTATCTTTTTAAGAAGTCTTTTGTTTCAGACATAGAAGAAAACTTTATCTCTTCTAACTGAGCACCGTCTATAGACTTGTGCTTTGCTGTTATCTTATTAGAAGGAAGGTAGAGCTTTGGCTCAAACTTGTACTTGGCTTCTATTCGTTTTCCATAGTTGTTTACGCCACGATACAAGATGGAATTGCCGTATCGATTCACGCTAGTATAAAAGTTCATATATCCTCCAAACTTACACTTAGCTTATATTGTATACTAAAGGGGCAAAAATGTCAACACCCTTGCCCCTTTATTTTTTATAGTTTTTTAAGCTCTAACGTACAAATCTTGGATTGAGTATGATACCCCATCCTTGCGAGTTCCGCTTCCGCTCTTCTGTAACCCATTATCAGAATGTAGCGTTCTAATGAAGACCACAAACCCGACAAGGGCGAGAATATATAGTTGCCTACTAAAGTTGTCATTAGACCCATCCCTTTAGATTCAAATTAGAACTAGTAACTATCTTGACTGAGTAATCAGAAAAGTGATCGTGAGCTACTGAATAGATATCGCCTCGTGAAAGACCGATATCCTTTAATTCATAGTTACTTAATTTGTTCAGTTCACGAATAGTTTCGTGAGCCTTTCGGGAACGTTGATACGATCTATGAAGTGACTTCAATGGGCTTAATACAGCCTTAAAGAGTTGTCCGACCGGGGTGATTACCATCAGTTTCGGTAAGTAGTTGCTTAGTATCAGTTGTGTCATTTTGTTTCCTCGTTTGACCAATATTGATTTTACGAGGACGCATTTCTTCTGGGATGTTATACTGCAAGTCTATTGCCAGAATACCATCTTGAATATCTGCTCCATTTACTTTTACGTGTTCGGACAGCCTAAAGGTTCGTTTAAATTTCTTTGTCGAAATGCC
>TARA_R110002153_G_scaffold104456_2_pt1 | contig 21424 bp, 17 predicted proteins | sample TARA_R110002153 | Tara Oceans TARA_R110002153 (sample SAMEA4398193) | marine metagenome | biome: Polar Biome; feature: [SRF] surface water layer (ENVO:00010504); material: water (ENVO:00002006), including particulate matter (ENVO:01000060) such as... | depth 5 m
CAACATTAATATTGAGACGCCACTTGCACAACTCCGCAAGCTAGCTGGGGAGCGGGAGTTGCTACCATCGAATGACGCCCAATCGTCACAAGTCATTGAAGCTGAGGTGGTGGTGGACATTGGAGAGGCTGAATGCTTCTGATTGAATTGTTCCACAAGGGGGGCAATAGTCACAACTCACTGATTACCAACGACACCCCCACTTGGCATTATGGATATTGTAACAAGTTGTAATTTGTTCCACGGGATTTGGCTAGGTGGTGGTGGCGGGGGTGGCGGTGCAATAAATTTCACCATAAAACCCGAAAATGCCAGTGCTTGAACACCCCCTGCCCCCCATATACGCTGGGGATCTTCTATATTATTCGGAGCCTCCCCGCCCAAAAATATAAAAACCTCGCGTGAGGAAAAACGCTTCATCAGAAAAGTTGAAATGCTCACAAATCCTTGAACCACGGGAAACCCCCACCAAACATTGTGTTGACCTATCGCCCAAAAAATGAAAAAACCATTTTCACGTATGGCAGCGAAAACGAAAACGAAAACGAAAACGAACTCTTGGCAATCAATCGAGACAGCACCAACGGACGGCGAGGTGTTCATTGCCTACGCTACCAACGAAGCTTTTTTCTCGTTCCAGTTTACGGCGTATCGGCGCACGGACGGAAAAATTGCCTGTATGATGAGTGGAGACATAATAAAGAGCATCACGCATTGGAGGGCGCAAGAAGCTTCCCCCACCAAATAATTGAATTATGAAGATGACGAAAGGGGAAGAAGAGGAAATGATGCGATTGTTGGGTGACCCAATGTGGCGACTGCACAATCTGTTTCACATCAAATCTGAAGAATCGGGAATGGTGATCCCTTTCACCCCCTACCCGGAGCAGCAGCAAGTTTTTGATGCAATTCTGACGGAGGGGCATCAGCGGATTATTATTCCCAAGGCGCGGCGGCGGGGGATGTCAACTGGGATTGATATTCTCATGCAGGATATGGCACTGACCAACCCTGGGTTTGAGGCGGGCATTGTTGACCGGAACCAATCGGAAGCTTCAAAGAAGTTGGCGAACATTATCAAGGTGAGCATCGACAAGTTGCCGCCATTCATGCGGGACTCAATCACCTATGGGAAGAACAACGATGACCACTTGAGCTTTTCCGTGGATGGGGACGTGCTGAGTCACATCTACGCTTCCACGGGCTACCGGGGCGGCAACTGTAACTTTCTGCATGTGTCGGAGTGGGGCTGGATTCAGTGCGCTGACCCAAAGCGTTCAGAGGAAATTCAGACTGGTGCGATTCAGGCCGCCCGGAAGGGGACTATCGTTGTTGAGACGACATGGAAAGGTGGGAAGCAAGGGCATCTTTGGAACTACGCTGAGATGGCGATGAACACCCCAGAGGAGGAGAAACATGCGCGCAGTTGGCGCATCATGTTCTTCCCATGGCACACTGACCCATACTATTCGATCAAAGGGATTTCCAAGATTCGCACGGAGGTTGAGGACTACTTCCGTGAGCTTGAGTTCTTGAGCCAGATCGTTTGCTCGGAGGCTCAGAAAAGGTGGTATCAGGAGGAAGCTTGGCCGCTGGGGAACAATCGGTTTGGTGAGTATCCGTCGATCCTGTCAGAGTGCTTCAAGTCCCCCATGGAGGGAGTGATCTACGACACGGAGATGTCCCGTGCGCTCACAGAGCATCGCGTTACGAGCATCCCGATTGAGAAGGGGCTGCCCGTGTTCGTGAGCATGGACATTGGCCGGAACGATGCAATGCCGCTGGTGTTCATCCAGCCCGTAGGGAAAGAGATACGGGTTGTGGACTACTACGTGAACCACCGGGAGTCACTTCCCCACTATGGCGACAAGATCAAGGACTGGATGGGTGAAAAAGGGGTGCAGGACGTGCGGATACTCCTGCCACACGACGGGGGGAGGAAGTCCATGGAGAGTGGGCGCACGTTGGTTGAGGTCTTCAATGAGATGGGGTTCAATAATGTGCAGTCCATCCCCAAGATTGCCTCAGTCTGGACGGGCATCAACTACGTCCGGGACACTTTCCCGTATCTGTATTTTGACAAGAAGGCACTGTCCAAGAAATGCGCCCGTGGAGAAAAGAAGTTCCCAACCCTGGGGGAGTGCTTGGACAACTACCACCAAGCAGAAGCTCCCAATGGGATGATGGTGAGCATGGAGCCTGTCCACGATGACTACAGTCATGGTTGTGACGCCTTGCGGACGTTTTGCGAGGGTTGGCAGAGAGGGATGATCTCCCGCAGTGTGGGTCGCACGTCCGGGGGCGCGGGTGGTTTTGATGGTGACGCCTCCGGAGTTAGCCAAGGGACAACCTTAGCCGGAGGGGGACGATGGAGACGCTAACCCTACTCCCTGACCCGCCCGCACCACCGGACGTGTGTCTCCCTGCCCACCCGCTGTCCCCATGGGGGGACTTCCTGGCGTTCTTCGCACCAACGGCAGAGTGGATCTTCCCAATCATTGACATCTGTTCCCGATATGGGGTCTTCTGTGCCGACGAAACGCGGTGCATGATTGCCCGCCCAGTGGATAGCCGGATACCGATTGAGGTGCTGAACAATTTTGAAGACATCTCCCCCGCTGGGGATTATTTGTTGACAATGGAACCGGACGCATGGCATATCATCTATGCAAGCGGGGACATCGAAAATTTCTTCACCCTCGCACCCTACGAACTCCCAAAGCTGATCTGGCAGCGGGACGGAATAGGCAAGGCACGAATCTACAACTACCAGAGGATAAAGGAAAAAGTTATGGCATCATCCCCGAAAGTTAGCACACCACCAAAACCCGACCCAGCAACGACTGCATCCGGAATTGACAAAAATGCGGAGAGACAGTCAGAACTTGAGCGCAGGAAGCGTGATGGGTTCTATTCCGGTTTCCGCCATCAACGCCATAATACCCGCACCCCCATTGGTGGTAACAGTGAAACTGTTGGATAACCCTAGCTTTTACCCGCATGGCAATCAACATTGAAGAGGAAATCCGAGTCTGCAAACAGCAGGAGGGCGAGCGTTCCCCCATGGACTCATGGTGGCAGTCCATCAATGACATGTGTGTCCCCCGGAATGCCTACATCACCCGGCAATCCACCCCCACCCCGGCGAACGAATACGATCAAATTCACGATACCACTGTGATTGAGTCAGTGGAGGGGCTGTCAAACATGATGACTGCCCAACTGACGCCAGCAGGGCAGCATTGGATGCTTTGGTTACCACCTTTCGAGTTTGAAGACGATGACGAGGTGGTTGAATGGTATGCGAAATGTTCCCACCGGGCAATGCGGTTGGTCAACCAATCGAACTTTGCAGTCACCGTTTCAGACATGAATCTGGAGCGGGCATCCGTGGGAACTGGAACCCTTCTTTGCTATGAGACGGGCAACCAGTATGCCCCCTTCCGCTTCAAACATGCCCCAGTTGGCACCTACACGTTCGATGAAGACCTCGACGGACGTGCAGACGCTATCCGGCGCAAGTTCTCAGCTACGGCCGCCCAACTCGTAAAGGAGTTCCCAGATGGTTCGTTTGGCCAAAAGGTGAACGCCGCCATTGCCGACTCAAATAAAAAACACTCCCTGAAATTCACAATCTGGCATGTGGTCAAACCCCGCACCGAACGTGACCCAAGCTTTTCGGATCGCAAGAGTATGCCCTATGCAGAGTTCTACATCTGCGAGGATGACCAGAACTTGATTGAGGAAACGGGACAGTGGGAGTTCAACGCCATGGTGTCGCGGTTCCAGACTGGCGCGGATGACTCCCAATGGGGTGTCTCCCCCGCCCGGAAGGCAATGCCAGCAGTTGCCCAAGCAAACTATCTCCAGATTCAGTTGGACATCCTCCTTGATACACAGATCAACCCACGGATTTTGGCGGAGGCTGGGATGGTGGGGGAAATCGACATGCGTCCTGGACACAAGACCTTGACCCGTGCGGGTGCGCTAGCCACCCAAGGCGGCGGGGTGCGCGAATGGTTGACAGGCGGCAACTACCCCATGGGGAAAGATCGGATTGCCGACAAACAGAATCAAATTCGGAAACTCTTCTACCACGGCATGTGGGCTGACCTGGCAAGGGTTGAGAAAGAGATGACTGCGGAGGAAGTCCGTGCCATCAGGGAACAATCGGAAATGCTTTTCGTTGGTGTCAATGCCCGCTTTGAGGCGGACATGAACCCCCTTCTCTCCACCCGTGTCTTTGGCATCTGCCTCCGTGCAGGGATCTTCCCGGAACCTCCCCGCCAACTGCTCAAAGAGTCGAACGGGATCTACAACATCCCCGACCCCCAGACATCCTACCAATCCAACCTCTCCCGCGTTCTGATGAAGAAAGCGGTTGAGAACTCTGACCAGTTCCTCCGGAGGCTAGCTGAGATTGCAGCCGTGCAGCCTGGTGTTGTCGATGAGTTCGACCTCGCCGTCCATGCCCGCGAGTTGGGCAGAGCCTTTGGGTTCAAAGCTCCATTCCTTCGCCCAGCGCAGGACGTGGCAGAAGCACTTGCCAAGAAGGTAGCCATGCAAGCAAGGGCGCAGGAGCAGCAGGAGGCACTTGCCACCGCTGACGCCGCTGCCAAGTTCTCACCCGGTGTGCAGGACAAGATGATGGAGGCAGCACCGCAACTTTAAACGACATGCCCAAAACACCAGAAGAAAGGAATCTTGAGATTCACGAACGCACCCGCATCAGACGAATTTTCAGCGAAACCCCGGAAGTCCGCGCGGACGGATTTGAGGCTCTGAAACTGGCATGGGCATATTACGAACCAGCCTTTGAAGCAGGAGAACTGTCCGACATGCCACTTGAGAATTGTGCCGTCATGGCGGCCAAGCGTTGTGCCGCAAAAGAGTTTATTGACTGGTTGGAAAAAATTTAATAGTTTGCAGAGACTATGGCATACACAGCAAAGCAAGTGGGTTCAGTGGTCGAGGTAGAACGCGACAGCATTCATGTCGCCACTTACGATCCAGTCTCAGAAGAAACAAAAATTCTGAGTGACGATTTCGAGAAATTTTCCAACCACATCGGGCGAGCAGTGAAGGACTTCATTGACGATACCGTCCGTGAGAAGGTGGAAGAGGATGCCATAGTCTACACCATCGAACAACCAAACTTTTTGGCGTCAACCCCTGAAGAGGAAACCCCTGAAGAGGAAACCCCTGAAGAAGCTCCCACCACATTGCAAAGTGACCTAGCTAGCTTGAAGTCCCAACTTCAGAATGAGCGGGCTGAAAATGCCCGTTTGCGTGAACGCATTCAGAAGCTTGAGGGGAAATCGAAAGACCGGAAATCAACTCCTGAACGGTTCTCCGACCCGGTTGACCTCACTGACGCACCGCTCCAAGACCCGACACTTGGGGACTTGACGCCAGCATTCATCGAATGGGCGCGGAAGAATTTCAATAAAGATGTCTTCAAGAGACGCTACAACAACCGCATCAAGAAATAATCTCTACTACGATAGCCCACCCGCCGTTCCTGTAGTTTAGGGGCGGCGGGTTTTCGGGTGCAATCTAACCACATACACACATGGAAACAGCAACAGCAACAGATACCGGAGCAGCAGCAGCAGCAGCAACAGATACCGGAGCAGCAGCAACAGATACCGGAGCAGCAGCAGCAGTCGAAACGCCCAACCTCTTCGCAGACGGTGAGGGTCACAACTTCACGGAAGGTTGGCAGGAACGCTTCGGGGACGATGCAAAGGGACTGACCTTCAAAAATCTCCCTGACATCCTCAAGTCCAACAAAGCTGGAACTGCGAAAATCGCGGAGCAAGCCCAGAAAATCAAGGAACTTGGTGGCGCAGAGTCAACCCCAGTCCCAAAGGATTCTGCTGGCTACCTCGCAGAAATCAAGGTTCCGGACAACATGCCGGATGGTGTGACCATCCCACAAGGGTTGCTCGACGCGGCTGCCAAGTATGGCGTGGACAACAACATCCCACCTTCGACCACCCAGAAGTTCATTGAGTTTCAACTTGAGCAAGCTGGACTGGAAGCACAGTCCATCAGGGATCTTGAGTTCTCTGCCATCAACAACGCCAAGAAGGAAATCACTGCTGCTGTCGGCGCGGAGAACTACGATGTGACCATTGACAACGCCAAGGCTGCCCACAACCTCCTTGGGCTTACACTGGATGAAGGTGATCTGATGCGGAACCCCCGCATGGTGATCTCCTTGGCCAAAGTCCACAAAGAACTTTCCCCCGGTGCGTTGAAAGGGATGAACCTCACCACAGAAGGGCAGACCGCAACAGGCAAACTCCAGCAAGCGGCGGACATCATTTCCAACCCGGAGAACCCAGACCACAAAGCATTCCATGATTCGTCTGATCCACGACATGAGTCAGTTGTGGAACGCCGGGGCAGACTGATTGCAGAGTCCGCCCAGTAAACAACTTCACAGGCAGCGGGTTTTTGTTTATTTTCCCCCGCCTGGGAACACCCTAAGCCCCAAGGGCGCGACTAATAACCGCTAACCCTTCGGGGCTTTTTTGTGCCTCCAAATAAATTAAATGTTGACTAGCTAGCTAGCCAATGATTCAATCCACCTGATTTCTAAAAAGACCCGTAAGGCGACAGTGGCAAACCCAGTGATGGAACCAGTTAGCAGAGAAGGATAATCGGAATAGAAAACGCAACCACGTTTCTTTAACCTTTTACCCACATCACTAAATGTCACCACACGAACATGCAGCCATTGACTACGGTCAACAATGGAAAGCCAAATTGGCAAAACGCTACAATGTCCTCAAGGATTACGTCACCTACAAGGGTGATGCCACTGGACGTTACTCCACCATCGAACAATTCGGTGATCTCGACCTTGAAGAGAAAACCGCCCGCCATGAGAACACCCCAGCGGTGGAACTCCCAACCAGTCGGGTGTTCATCTTCCCGAAAAGTTTCAACCGCAAGGTGAAGTTTGACGAAGATGATGAATGGAAACTCAGCCACATTGGCGTCCCAATGCCTGAGTCCGCCAAACGACTCATGGAAGCAGGTCAACGCAAGATGGAGGAAATCATTTTCGCCGGAATGCTTGACACCGCAACCATCGGAAATGGCCCTGATGAAGCAATGACCACGGAAGCACTTCCGTCCAGTCAGATTGTCGCTGTCAACTTCTCCGGTTCCAACACGGGACTCACATCCGAGAAGATCCTTGAAGGTGTCCGCATCTTCATGGACAACGACGCATGGGGACAAGACGTTATGGCTGAAGAGGGTGATACTCTCTGCCTTGCTGCTTCGCCTAAGTCGCTCTTGAACCTCTGGAAAGAAGCGGTTGTTACCTCTTCGGACTTCCGTGCCTTCACTGGTGGCAAGCCATTCGACCGTGGTATCCTTGAGTCCTTCTTCGGGGTCAAGCTCATGGTTACAACTGGACTTGCTGCTCGCAAGGCTGGTAACATCCAGACCATCCCGATGTGGCTCAAGTCGAAAGTTTGCTATGCAGACTGGAAATCCGCCACCACCGACGTTTGGAAAGACCGTGACACTGGTGGTGATCGCATCCGATTCAAGTTTACTGGTGGGGCAACCCGCGAGGAAGCAAAGGGTGTCGTCTCTCTCCTCTGCGACGAGTCCGTCTAATCCTTCAACAGACCCGGCTAGCTTAGAAACTAGCTAGCCGGGTTTGAATCCCGCATTCCGTTTATTTTCTATTTCAACCAATTCAAATTTTAACTACCTAAGACCATGGCTCAAACCATCTCCTCAACCGCAGCCGCGCAGAATCTTGCAGCCGGGAACTCCGCAAAGTTCCTCGACGGTGCAGACCTCATCAGCGGTTCAACTCACTTCATTCAAGCCAAGCTTGATTTTGCGGGGAACGCCGCCGATACTGACACTGTTATCATCGGCTACATCCCTGCTGGCGTCACCGTCATCCCTGGGGCAATCCAGATCCAATGTCTCAACATTGGTGCCAGTGCCGCCGCCACGTTCACCCTTGGCATCTCTGACACTGGCACTGAACTGTCTGGCACGGATACCGCTATCGGTGCTGCTGGGGTCGTTTCCAACATCAAATCCCTCGTTCCGAGTCTGAAGACCACTGCCCGCGTTCCAATCGTCGTCCTCCTGTCCGCAGCGATGACCGCAGCAACGGAAGTGATCTTCAATATCCCTTGCGTCAAGGCAGAGTAAATCTCACCTGTGTATGTATTGCTGCCCAAGGGCAGGGAGAGTTCAAGTTTTGCTTGCTTTCCCTGCCCTTTTCATTTTGTATACCCACATGGCTACCAGTCCCGTTGACATCTGCAACATCGCCCTCGCCCACATTGGGGATAGGCGTATCACCCGTCTGGACGATGCGGGCGCGACAACAGACGGACTTGTCCGTTATTGCCAAGAGTTCTATGCCCTAGCTAGGAATCAAGCACTTGCAGCCCACCGTTGGAGTTTCGCAAAAACCCCTGTTGCGCTATCGCAAGAGGCTACCCCCTTCCTCATTGGGAAGTTCACTTACTCCCACGCTATGCCCTCCAACTCTCTGCGGTTGTTGACTGTTTACCGGGGGTCAATCAACCCCACAACCCTTGCAGTCACCTACAATGGTGGCACAGTGGACGATTTCAAACTGGTTGACGGGAAGCTTTGGTCAAACGATGCGGAGCTTGCCATTGAATACATCTCAGAGAAAACCGACCCTAGCCGTTGGAGTCCGCACTTTCAGGCGGCAGTGGCTAGATTGCTAGCTCACTACCTCGCCGGGGTGGTTGCAGACAATCCTGGTGAAGCAATGCGGCACCTTGAGCTTTATGAGAAGAGTGATCTTCCAAACGCTCAGTTCTACGATAGCGTTCAGGACAACTCCGGGGAGAATGACGATCTTGGAACCATCCGTTCAGATTCAGATTTCTTGAAAACCCGCAGCCTCACCGTTTCTTCCAGCTTCATTGACTAACATGGATATTTCAAAATTTGCCTTAAACGCCGGGGAACTCACCGATGAACTCGCAGGCCGGATTGATCTTGGGAAGGTTCAGATGGGGCTTTCTGTAGCTGAGAACGTCCGTGTCCTCCGCGTTGGCGGTGTCACCCGCCGTGCTGGAACTGGCTACATCGCTCCAGTCTTTGACGAGACAAAGAAATCCCGTCTTGAAGGTTTCCGGTTTGCTGAAAATCAGGGGGTCTGCCTTGAGTTCGCCCACAACCGGATGCGGGTTTTCAAGGATGCAGCAATCCAAGACACCTTGGATCTTACAGAATCCCAAACGCTCACTGGAACCATCAACCCGACTGAGCTAGTCACCCCATGGACAGAGGATCAAGTTTTTGCCTTACAATTTGCCCAGCGGATTGAGGGCATCCTTGTCACACACCCAGATGTCCCCACCCAGTTCCTCCAACGGGACGCCGGGGGTTTCTGGTCAATCCAAGAACTCCCGTGGGCAGAACGTGTCTGGGAGATAAGCGACGATGGTGCAGACATCAATATGCAGGTAGCCCCCGCCCTTGCATTCTCTTCTTTCATCCTGAGCTTTGCACTTTACGATTTTGCAACGGACGGTGCCGATGACAGAATTTGCCTTGTCGCGCACACCCCAGAGAATAGCGCAGACGGGTTCTTACTCCCCAACTGGACTACATGGAACGACCCGATTGTTGGGACGGAGGAAATCGCCTTGGATTCGTATTGGCAGCACGATGACGCAGTTTACAAAGCCCTTGTGTTTCAAGCGGCCGGAGGGAACGATGACCCGACAGAAGACCCGGCAAAGTGGGTTCTACTTGCCAACATCCCCAACACCCTTGCCACTTACGTTCCGTCCATAGAAATCCCAGCGGGTAGCCTCATCTCAGAGGACGATGTTGTCTGGTTGGCTGAAGTGAACGTAACCCCGACCCTTGAGGTAGGAGGATATGGCGGGCTGCCAGAGACGGGCGCGTCCTGGACAGAGGTTTCCGGAGATACGAACACTGGCTACCTGCTAGCTAGTGCGGACATTTTCACTTCTGACTGGGTGGGAACCCACGTCCGGTTGGCGCACACTCGTCCGGAGAACCCTTTCCGTTCCACCCCCAACACACAAGGCGCACTTGGGGCATTGTTCAATGCGTCTGGTGGGACTTACGTCGTTGGGGACATCATCTACATGGTGTCAGATGGTGTTCGATCCACCGGGAGATACGCTGGATTATCCCCCGTGGGCAACCGACAGTTGTGGACAGTGATTGCCGACTATGATGGTGCCGGGGGTGACTACGAGACAGGGGATCTTGACCCAGATCAATACCCCACATTTTTCGCGCAAGGTGCCGAAATGGTTCCATCGCGCGAAGTTCTTGCCGATTGGACTTTTGAAACTTTCGACACCTGGACGGGAACCTATGTTGTCGAACGGAGCTATGATGCAGGGGTTTCTTGGAACCCAGTGAAGACTTTGCAGTCCAGCAACGACAAAAATTTTCTTGTGCAGGACGTGGAACAGAGTGATGCGGGCGCAACATTCAAGGTGTTGCTGCTCGATTTGCAAAACACACAAATAAATGTTCGTTTTGCCTTCACCACTTCTGCTGTCCAAATCTACGGGGTTGTGAACATTCTCAGCTACAACTCTGCCACACAGGTTTTTGTTTCCATCGAACGCCCAGTGGAGTCCAACCTCGCAACGTCGGAGTGGTATGAGGATGCGTTCAACCCAAAGAATGGGTATGCGAAGGCATGCACTTTCCACCAGAGCCGATTGTTCCTTGGCGGTTCCCACGCCCGCCCACAGTCGGTTTGGGCAAGCCGCGTCCGCGCCCCCTTCAACTTTTCAATCGGAACGCTAGCTGATGATGGACTTTCGTTTGAATTGGAGGCAAGGGAATATGAGTCCGTCCAATGGCTAAATTCCCATCTCGCCCTCCTAGTCGGGACTTCGGCCGGAGTCTGGGCGATTGCTTCCCCCAATGGGAAATCCATCACCGCGGAGAACAACGTCACCACAAAACAAATTTCCCACGGGGTCTCTGCTGGGGTTCCACCAATCGCCCTTCAGAGCAATGTCCTCTTCCTCCAGAACAAAGGCAGAAAAATCCACGAACTCTCTTCTGGGGGGTCAATCGAATATGGGAGCTATACGGGCGTTGATCTGACTCAGCTAGCTAGCCACATCACCGCTGGTGGTGTCACACAGTTTGCTGGCGGGGCAGTGCCGGATTCCTCACTCTATGTTGTCACTGGGGGTGAAATCGCCTTGCTGACCTATGAGCGTTCCCAGAACGTCGTCGGCTGGTCTAGGTGGGTGACGCAAGGGGCGTTTGAGTCGGTTGCCGTCTGCCCTGGCGGCGGGGAGGATGACGACGTTTACGTCACCGTTAAACGCGGCACCCGTCGATTCATCGAACGACTCACCCCAGACATGCTGCGGGTTGAGGAAACCGGGGACATGGTGAATTTGAATTTTGTTGATTCCTCCGTCCGGAAAGTTGAAGTGGTTGAGTTCACCACCATGGACGGGCTTGACCATCTGGAGGGTGAGACAGTCCAAGTTTTCGCAGATGGTGAAAAGAAGGGTGATCTTATAGTCACCAGCGGAGCAGTCACAGTCCCCCATGGGGTGCTGAACATGATTGTGGGTCTGGGTTATGACTCGATTGTCACCACAATGCCTCTGGATCAAGGTCAGATTGGCCGGAAATCAGCGTTCACGAAAGCGATCATCCGCTTGCGGCACAGTTTGGGTCTTGTCGCACTGGTTGGCGATGACGCGGCAGAGTCAAAAGTTCACATCGCTAACCCACGGATCACGGCCGATGCCCCCCTGCCATTGCTCTCCGGCGATGGGGAAGTAACTTTGCACTCGTCATGGACGCGTAGCCCCACTATAACCCTGAAACAAAGTGACCCTTTGCCGATGACAATTCTGGCTATCCGCATGGTTTCAAAAACTTCTCCTTAAATTCCCCACCATGGCAACCCTAATCACGGCAGCAGCAGTATCAGCAACGTCGGCATCAGCAGCAACATACGTCACCGTTGCCGCTACTGCCTACGCGGCGTATGCGAGCAATGAGCAAACGAAACATGCAACTGAGGCAGCAGAAGCAGAAGCTACGGCACGGCAAGACCTCCACAACCGGGAGGGGCAGAACCAGAGGAACGCCCTCAAGGAAAATTCGAGAACTCGCTTGCTTGACCGTGAGCGGAGGCTTGCGGAACTTCGCGTCCATCAAGCCGCGTCTGGGTTCTCTGCCAAGGGGGGAACTCAGCTAGCTATCTTCGGGGACTTCAAATCTAAGCTGGACGACCGGATTGATGAAGCTACGAACCAAGGGCTTGACCGAATCGCGCAAGTCCGTGGACAGTCCAAGATGGATGCTTTCTCAACAGGCAACCAGATTAGCAACCTCCGTTACACAGGGAAGATGGATGCCATCGGCGCAGGGATCTCTGGTGCCGCCAAGGCATACAAGGTTAGCCAACGTGAAAAACGCGCAACTGGCAGCAACCCTTTTGATAATTTCCCCTAAAATACTCCAATGGCTAGAATCCCAGAATCAACCCTCAAGCAGTCCCGTTTTTCAGGGGTGCAAGTCCCGCAGGGGGTATATGGCAACCCGACCAAGGCATTAGCTGGAGTAGTCGGCGCAGTCAGTGGCACCGCTGATGCCATTGTCAGCATGGGCTTTGAGGCGCAGGACATTAAGAATAAAGCGGATGTTCGCACCCGACTGCGTGAGCTTCGGAATATGCAAACAGAGTTCCAGAACGGCGTTTTCGAGAACAACACCCCTCCGGAGCAATGGCTATCTCAGTGGGAAGCGAAGCTCAAAAGCTTTGAAAATCGCCTTAGTTCTGAGGACATCCCACCCGATGTCAAAGAAGCAGTCTTGGAGAAATACGCCGACACAGCGGGTTCCAGTATGCTTCAAATCGGCGGGGCGATGGTGAAAGAAAACCGTCGGCGCGCAGAAGAAGTCGGGCAACGGGACGTTGTGGACATGATGAACCTTGGTGACAGGGACAGTGCCTTGGGCGTTATTGACGCGATGGAGGAAGAAGGCACCATTGACTCACACAAAGCGGGATTATCCAGGCGTGGCGTCAACCTCAAGATGGACACATCTGAGCGGGAACTAACCCTTTTCACCGACCCCCTTCTCTACCAGGAGCAGTTGAACAATGGGGCGTATGGCGAAGAACTTTCCCCTCTCCAGATTGAAGTTGAGGGGCGGAAAGCTGAACGGGAGATTTCAAGGCGTGAGAAAAATGCAGTTGCAGTGATGCAGCAAATGACCTTCACCGGGCAGATCGGAACAGTTGAAGAACTCAAGACTGAAATGGACTCTTGGCCGGAGATTGATAAATTGACGCGGAAGACGTTGGTCAAGGAATTTGGCAATGACAAACCCCTTTCCGCGAAAGAGAGAATCGGCATGAGGGACAAGATTTCTGTAGACTTCCGCGCATGGACAGGGGGCGAGATTTCCACGGGGACGTATATCACCCGCTACAACGAGACACAGACTGCCCTTGCCGCAATGGGGAGGCGTCAAGGTGCCGGGGAACTGCGTGGGGTTGCCTCACGGTTTGACCCTGCCTACAAGATGGGCGAGAACGGGGGCGCACCGCCAGAAGAACTCTCAGACGCGCAAGAGCAAGAGTTGAAGGATCAAGCCGAACGCTCCAAAACTGTTGAGGATCGCGCCTTTGAGGCAATCCGCACACGGGCAGGGGGGATGATGGCGAAGGAGATAGTCGAAACAAAATTCCCAAAGGCTGAGGATGTCGATGCACAAGTGTTCAAGAACCAGCGGAAGGAAGCTTCCCTGATGTTCCGCACAGACATGGAAGACCTGATGACTGAATGGGTAGCTAGCCAACCGACTGAGCCGAACATGCAAGAAATCGTGTCCTTCATTGACGACAACCAAGCACAAGTGATCGAAGGCGTGATCGTAAAAATGCTGAGAGTTGAGGAAGGGAAGCAAGCCAAACATGAGAAGAGCCTGAAAACCCCAGTGGTGGTGCCAGTCACCCCAGAAGGTGTGGTGGTCGGAAGTCCCACTGACCTGCTGAATAAACAGGCAACCAAGGAGCTTGAAGATTTGAGAGTGCAAGATACACTGCTCCCACCTAAGCAGTAAAAAACACATGGCTACACTAGAAACAGAACCACTGGACACCACCGACGTTGACGCCAGTGAAGTAAACTTTTTCACAGACGACCGGGACTCTTTCCAAGCGAATCAAGAGGGTTCAAAGATCCTCAAGCACGTTGAGCGAAACAAGCAGTCCCTCGCACTGATTGAGGGGGTTGAAGGCTCTGAAGGCTCAGAAGCTCTAACCACCCTCCAGCAAGAGCGGCAGAGTCTTCTGACCAACCTTGGGCAGTATCGGGACTATTCAGCGAAGCGGGGAGAACCGATGTTCCCCCACCAAGCGGAAGTGACCGCACGGGGCAAGCGGAAGAATGAGGAAAAAATGGTTGGTGGAATCATCAAACTTTTCAAATCCGATGAACAGACTTTCGCCGCGGAAGTGGCTGAACGGGGAGACAATGCAAACTGGCTAATCCGCAAGTCCCTCACCGGGGATGATGTCAAAGCAAAAACTGCCTATCTCAAAACCGCCGCGATGAAGGAACTTGGTTTCTCTGACGGAGAGATTGCGGACGGTTGGGCAGAACCCATGGCACGGCGCATGGTCGGTGCGGGCAGAATCGAACCGACTGGGGAAGCGATAATGCGGTGGAGTCTGGAGAAGGAAGCAAGCTTTGAGCGTAGGCACACTGTTGCGGACGCCGCTATCCAGTCCGCCAACGAGCATTTCCTGTCATTGTTTGAAGAGGATGCGACATTTGAAAAACTGCTTTCCAGCAGAGTCAACAACCTCTCTGACGATGAACGCACGTATGCACGGGGTATCCACAACCAACATGCAGCAGCACTGGAGGAACAAGTCCCAGGGATGCGTGAGGTTGTGAAAAAATCCTTCAACCTCATCTCAGCACATGAGGGAACCCCCACAAAATTTGACGGGCAATCTTTCGCCAACATGGACGAAGTGGAGGAAGCAATCCTAGCATTCCCACCGGGCAAGGAAGACTTGTTCGTGGCGATGCTGGCGGCCACAGCAAAAGCCCACGGGCAAGACACCAACGCCACGGCGGGCGTGATGGAGAATTTTGCCCGTGTGTTTGAACGGGGGCTTGAAGACCTTGGCTTAGGTGCCTTTGAATGGCTCAAGAAGGATCAAATGCGCGTTAGGGGGGATCAAGCAAAATTCTACTCTCTCCTATTGGGCAGCCAAGTTGATAGCAGTGGGCAACCCATCTCTGATGAACAGCAAGCGAAGCAGAATGTTGACCAGAAGGCAGCAAAACGCCGCATTGACCTTTCCCAAAAACTCCGCAACTGGAGAAGATCCGTAGCACAAGTGCGGAGTGACAACATGTGGGTTGATGGAATGGTGTATGGAACCGCTGCCTCCCTCCCAGAGATGGCGGCAGTAATGCACCCAATAGGTTTGGGGATCACGGCTATGTCTCACGCGCAAAGGACATCGGTTGAACTCCAGACCAAACACCCCACAGTTGACCCAGAGAAGTTTGAAGCACCCGCCGCAATCATCGGGATTGGTTACGCTGCCATAGGTCGGTTCCAAGCGCAAGTCCTCTTCTCAAAGATGCCAATGATTAAGAATCATTTGTCAAGATACACACTGGGGACTGCGGGCAAGCTAGCTATCGAAGTGGTGACGGAGATTGGGCAGGACGGGCTGACCCCCGCAGTGATGAAGGCTTATGAGCTAGTCGACAAGGAGATGCCAAATGTTGAGTTCCAAGAGGATGTGTGGAACGTCGTCAAGACCGCTCCGCAGATGGCGTTTCAAATGATACCCTTGGTTGCGTTGTCAGCCGGAGGGAGTGCGGCAGCCGAATACATGGACGCCAAACAACTGAAGTCCCTTCTCAGTGACCCCAACTACCTTGCTGAATACGGGCTAGATGCGTTTGAGATTGCACAAATCAAGGGGATGCCACTCATGGAGGCTGCGGACTACATCAAGTCCCGCGGGATGCCGACCTTCACCGACAACACCGGGGAGACACAAACTTTCAATTTTGACAAAGCGAAGAAACTGGACGACACTGGGGTCAAGGTAAACTTCGACCCAGGCAGCAAAACATATTCAGTGACCAATGGCGACACGACCTTGGAAGCGAGAAGTCCGGAAGAGGTTGCAGAAGCTACCCGTCAGCTAGCTCCAGAGCAGTTCAAGCAGGAGAGTCCAGACGCACAGAGCCGGATGGAGGATTTGAATTTCTCCACGCCTTTCGGTTTCGGGAACCTCTTCGGGGAAGACCCATTGCGGGTGAGTGAAGCACTCCCACCACTTGAGACAGACCCGTTGACAGGGAAGGTTCACCCAATGGCGAAGCTTCGTTTCAACATCCAGAACGTCCTGCTGCACGGGCGGAAGCTCCCCGGTAGAACACTCGATAAAATTCTTGAAAAACATGCCAACCAACTCCGCGGGCTGGTGTCGCAGTTTGAACGCTATGGTGCCACCTACAACAAACAGGCTGCCCGCCATGGGAAGAGTGTTGCCGCGCCCCTCAGAGCCACGCACCGCGCCCAACTCGACATCAACACGAAGGCGGCAATGGGTGGGGATCAAGTGGCAATGGCGAAGTTGCCCAAGGACATCAGGAAAACCGTCAAGGCGTTCCGTTCTTCCCAAGACAGTATTTCTGAAGGGTTGAAACCTTTCGTGAGCAAGGAACTAGCTGAAGTTCTGGGGGACAACCTTGGGACGTATCTGAGGACAGAATACGAACTGTTTGACCCCAAGTCTGACCGCAACTATTGGACGATCAAATCCAGTGAGCCAAAGGTTTTCCAAAACCTTCTGAATTATTTCACCGCAAACTTTGTGGCAGACAAAAAAGGTGGGATCACCCGCAAGAACCCAAAAGTGAAAGGCCGCCGACCCATCACGCAGGAAGAGGCAGACGGCATGGCGCGGGAGCTTCTACACCCATCAAGGGCGCAGGGGATAGTGGACGGAACCGACACCACCGGGAAAGTTGATGGAACCAGTTTTTTCCGGAAGAAACAACTCGACCCTGCCATTGTGGCGGCGTTGAAACCTGTCGTTGACCCACTGGCAATTATGAAGTCCACGGGGGAACGCAGTGCGCGTGACCTTGTTTACTTCCAGTCGCAAGCAGCACAGGCAGCGTGGATGCTGGAGAACGATGTTTCCTCCAGCCGCAAGAACGTCAAGAAAGGACACACACACCTTGTGGGGGCTGAGACGGTTCAGGCTGCCGTGATTGACCCAGACACAGGCAAGGCTAAGACCGTCTCAGTTGAGAGGGTGAAGAAGAACATGGCCGGATATGGGAAGACTTGGACAGACCCCGTGTTGGGTCAGATGATTGACGACCTGCACAGAAGTTCCAACGGGCTTTTTGACGCGGGTGGGTTTGTTGAGAAGGTTTTCACCCGTGCCACCGCAGTTTCAAAGTTTGCTTTGGTGATGTTGAACCCAGGCTCATACGGGACTGCCAATCTGGGTGGGCCGATGAACGAGTTTTTCAATGGGAGGATGTTTTCTACCGACCAGAAAGGAGCAAAAAGTTTTGCAAAAATGCTCCAAGGGATGCGGAAGAATGACAAGGTGGGCAAGCCATTCACCCTTGACGAGTTCGCCGCGTTGCAAGAAATGGACACTGACACCTTCCTCGCTGATGGTGGGGTGAACAGCATGACGTGGCAGGAACTAACCTTCATCCTCCAGAGTGAGGGCATGTTGAATGCTGGAGTCTACGGCCGGGACATTGGGGATACTGCTTCCCTCGCATTCGGTGAGAATAGCGCGATGGCATTGTTCCAGGACGCCCTTGGGAAAATCTACCAGTTTGGGGACAATGCCAGCAAATTCAACGCCCTTGTCTATGAGTTGGACAAATGGTTGAACTCGAAAAAGACTTCCACAGTTGGGGAGGCACTTGACTTGGCACTGAAGGATGTCCGCAGAACCACAGTGATTTATGATGAAGTCTCCCGGCTTGTCCGGTGGGCATCCCAACGGGGGCTTTTCGTCCCAACATTCGTTTCGTTCTCTTCCGAACTCATGCGGGGGACTGTGAACAGTGCGAAGCTGGGCGCGTGGGAAATAGCAGAAGGCATCAAGACAAATGACAAAGCACTACGCAATGCCGGAACCAAACGTGCTGCCGGAATGGTGGCAATGGGCAGTATGCTCTATGGACTCACATATGGGATTTCCGCCGCTATGACGGGAACGGACGAAGAGGAACGGAAGATTTTGAGAAAGGCACTGGCAGCGTCGTGGAACCAAGACACCCCCCTTGCCTACACCCACACCGATGACGGGCAACTGGCATTTTTCGATCCTAGCTACATCACACCTTACGCCCCATTCTTTGAGGCGGGGAAGAGGATCTTGGATGGGGATGTGGCGGGCGCAGGTAGGGCTGTGAGTGCGCTTTTTGGTGACACGAACATGATGATGCAAGTCGGCGCGGAGGCAATCACAGGTGTTGATGGCTACGGGCAAGCACTCTTCAATGACGAACGGGACTCCCCCCGTCAGAAGCTCAAGCTTCGTTCGGAGCATGTAGCTAAGAAGATGTTCTCCCCCGGAGTTTTGCGAACGATTGACAAGTGGAGAAAAGCCAGAGAGGGCAAGATTGGCTACCGCGGCATGACTGCGGAAATTGATGACGTAGCCCTTGGGTTTATCGGTGTTCGCCAGCAACGCTTCGACACAAAATCTGCGGGGTTCCTTGATGACTCGATTGGTGGATACACTTTCCGGATTCGGGACTCCAAGCGTGGACTGTCCATAGCGAAGAAAAAGGACATGGCTGCGAAGATCGAAGCTGGGGAACTCCCCTTGAAAGATGCCCTTGAGTGGGAAGCTGAGTTAGCCAGAGAGGGGGAGGCAATCAAAACCATTGAATCAGATTTCAAGAACCTCCTTCGCTCGTTTGAGATTCTAGGGATCGAAGATGACAGGCTGAAGGAAGCTTTGGGTGGAACTTCTGTCCCCAAAGAACTGCGACCTACAGCCAAAGAGTTTCTGAAAAAACTCGACTGAACCAGAATAATTAGCTAGCTATAAAACCATGTCCGTTTCATCCGTCCTCACTCAAGAGTCTTTCGTTGGAAACAATTCCTCCACTCCATACCCGCTCACAATGGAGTGGAATGACGATGATGACTTGGTTTTGGAAATAGACGGGAGTCCTTCAATAGAATATGTCCTTGGAGGGGGTGGTTTTGTTATCCCCAATGTCCCGGCAACGTCAACCCTCATCATGTATCGTGTCACCCCATTGACGCAGGGTGTTGCATTCCCCACGAACACGACCCCCGCCGCAGAGGACGTATCCGCCTCCTTCGACAAGCTGACCTTTATTGTGCAGGAACTTGCGGCACTTGCAGGGGTAGACCTCACCCCGTATCAGCTAATCCTTGCAGAAGGTGCGTTCGCGGACGGTGACAAGGCCAAGCTGGATGGCATTGCGCCAAACGCCACCATTGACCAAGACCTTTCCAGCTACCAAGTGAAGCCAGCAGAAGGTGCGTTCGCGGACGGTGACAAGACCAAGCTAGATTCGATCACCCTATCTGCTGCGGGTAATCTCGACGTGACTGGAACAGCGAGCGCACAAGGGTTGAGTGCAGTCGGAACTACAGGTTTTGAAGGTTCACTACTCCTGAAGTATCGCAGTAATTCGACATATTCCGGCCTGATAAGACCCAGCAATTTCACCACCTTTCGGAACTTCACACTCCCTGATAAGACTGGCACCTTTGCACTCCTCGATGACGTTCCTATTGGCTCCACCACGTCGCCCCAAGAACTTACTGGTGCTGGCGCGATTAGTGTTTTGGCTGAAGCCACCTTATTCACAAGTGACGCCGCAAATAACTCGATAACTCTTGCTGATGGTTCAGACAGACAGAAGAAGACGGTGGTTCATGTTGCGTCAAGCAATTCAGGCACCGGAAGAATTACCGCAACCAGTAAGACTGGATTTGTAAATGTGACTTTAGTTGGCTTAGGTGAATCTGTAACTTTTCAGTATTTCACTGCATCAGGTTGGGTTATCATCGGGAGTCACGCAGCAACAATATCCTACGGAGCATAAACCACTTACAATGATGGCTCAAGGGCATTTCAAATTTTAACCTGTTGAAGAATCAACGATGCTCAAGCAGTAATATGAATCTCAAACTCCCAGAATTTGCGGAAGGCATCCACTACGAGGAACTACGTGGGATTGACCCCTTCTCATGTGTGGTGAGGGGAAATAAAGTCCTTGCCAAGTGGGTTGTTTAAGTCAACTATCCAATCGTTATGGCTGACCTTCCCGACCCCGCTATCTTGACCGTCAATGGTTCTTACGACATCCCTGTTGCCGTTGCGCGTGAACACCTGTTTGCTCTGAAAGGAGTATTCGGGGGTGCGACCGTCACGATGACAACCCGTTCCGACACAGACCAGTCCGGTGCAACCTTCGACAGCGTGACTGACGGAGCGTGGACGGATGAAACAGAACAACTTTTTGCAGCACCTTCCCAGATTGCCCGCCTCACTGTCACAAACGCCGGAGGTTCCACAGCCATCCGTGTTCTGATGACCTCCCGTAAAGTAAACCGCTAACCACCATGTTGCTCAGTAAAAGCACACCTGGTTCACTGGACGGCACTGGGTTCCTCTCAGGGAGGGGATTCTTGCATAGCGGTGGGACTCGGTATTTGCTGAACTACGATTTCACCAAGGGCTTTCCTGCTGCTCTGACCCATACACGGGCGAGTGGAGCGACGGTGGTGGATGAGAGTGGGAATGTGGTGTGGGCTGATGAGAATTTGTTCGCTGAAACAGATATTAAAGCTTGGTCGTCCGCCACGGTCACTCTTGCCGATGAGGTTGCAATAGCACCGCCATCCGGTATTGCAGATGCGTATAGGATGACCGCGGATAATGCGGGAGGCTCGGCTAACGTCAATGCGTATAAGGGAGTTCCAACTTCACTTACCGTTGGGCAAGATTATGTGCTATCTTGTTATGCGAGGGCAATCACGGGAGCTACGAATGAGTTTCGACTATCTGGGTTTGCTCTTGATGGGCGAGTTAATCTGGAAACCGAAATAGCTACCACCGAGTCATCTTGCACGGTGACGGTGACACCTATCGGAACGGTCGATGCTGACGGGTTTCGCTGGCTTCGTGTTGAGGTGTTATTTACTCATACGGCATCCAATACAGCCTATATCGGAGGATACAACGTCACTCGGGACGGTAGCGATATGTTTCTTATAGCTGGGATTCAAATGCAGAAGGGTATCGTTGCAGGGGATTTCGTCGCCACCGCAGGTTCGGTCTACCACGCGCCCCGCA
>TARA_R110002153_G_scaffold92084_2_pt1 | contig 21388 bp, 26 predicted proteins | sample TARA_R110002153 | Tara Oceans TARA_R110002153 (sample SAMEA4398193) | marine metagenome | biome: Polar Biome; feature: [SRF] surface water layer (ENVO:00010504); material: water (ENVO:00002006), including particulate matter (ENVO:01000060) such as... | depth 5 m
GCTCTTTATAAAGATACGAATTATTTTTTAATTCTCCTAATAATTCTTTAGCATGTCTAAGATTGCCAACTTCCACTGTTAAATTAGGATGGCAAAGTTCTTGTGTATCTAGTCCTTTATATCCAATACATGGTATGCCTAAGTAAGCACAGTTAAGAGCAAATGTTCCTGCTGCTTGAGTTCTCATTAAGTGTACTCCAATTTTAAATTTATTTAATTCGTGTATCCAATCTCTCCAATTTAAGTAAGGTAGGTGCTTAATAAGCTGTTCTTCTCCTGGCTGCTTTCTTCCCATCGAAGGTGCTGTTATGTCTTCAGGATCAAAATGTTCTGATGCTGTTATATAAGAGTCAAAGCCTCCGTACCAGTTTACAAAGTTACCTCCGATAATTACTCCTTTTCTTTCTTTATTTACCACTTCCCCAATAGGATCCTCTATCATTAATGAACGTAATACTCTTACATCTTTATGATTTGTTAGCCCTTCGTAGTATACTTTATCTTTCTTATTATGAGTAAAAATAATGTCAGAAGATGCTAGTGTATTATAGTACCATATTTGCTTATCCAAAGTATAATCTTGAAAATACCAATGGGGACCTTCCTGCATTACTGCTACTTTATTGCAAACAGATTTTAAATTATCAATGTTAAAATTAGGATTTTTTTTAGGTATAATAACTATTCCTAAATCAATTTTTTTCTCATAAGTTATTTGATGTGCTGAATTAATAGGGTAGTGAGTTGCATTTAATGCACACATCCAAGCAAACTCAGTTCTCATATTCTCATGAGTTCTTGGAATCTTACCTGTAAATTCCATTTCTGTAAAGAAGGCTATAGACATTCGTTCAACGTTTTAAAGGTTAGCTTCATTTGTCTTAAATGCTCTAATGATACTCTCATTTGATTATAATTGTCTTCGTTCCAAACATTGTCATTCCAATCACCTGCAATATGAGATTGAAACATAATCATCCCATCGTTATGAGTTTTAATATCAGTAACATTTATACCATCATGTCCAAAGAAAGTTTTACAGCTCCAAGGTATGTTGTGGTTATGTTCATAGTGGATTGCTGCATACTCAAAAGTCTTACCTAATTCCCTTATTGCTTCGGGGTGACCTAGCCAACCTGGGTTTCTCCATCCGACTGGTATGTGGCCTGCTTGTTTCCATTCATCCATCATTAAGCCAATTCTTTCTTTTGCTTTAGCTAAATTATCTAATTCAAAAAACTCGCATTCACCTATGTCTTTTCTTTCACATTGATGGTAGTGGCCGTGGGCTGCTAATTCGAAATAATCTTTACCCTTAAGCCATTGAACCCAGTCTTTATGTTCTGATATTTTATATTTACCATGGTAGTTAGAAGGAATAAAAAGTGTAAACTTAGCATCAAACTCTTTATTAAGCTCATCTAAATAAAGCATACAGTCATCTCCTTCTATGCCCCAGCCTTTTTCTGGATGAATATCGTCTATGCTTATAGTTACTACCATACTTACTTAATCCACATTAGTATTATATTTATAGAAATTAGCAGGTTTGTAACAAGAGCTTGAAATATAATAAGAGATCTAAACAATGCTATTCTATCTGCTTCTTCATTACTTTCTCCTACTTTTTCTCCAAGTGCTTTAGCCCAGAGTCTCCATAGCTTATTCATTACAGTTCTTTTTTTACTATTGCTCTACCTTCTAATTTCTCCCAGTCTTTTTCAGGTCTAACTAATAAGTTGGTTTGCCAAGCTCCTTTTAAGGTAGGAAGTTCTAACCCTAATCCAGTAGAGAAGCTAATCAGTGCTTGTACATCTTTTGGGAAACATGAACCTCCATAGCCGTATCTGCCGTCAGGACCAGGAACCGATAAGTGAGAATGACCTATCCTGCCGTCTCTTAAAAACCCTTCAACAGCCATATCCCAATTGACATTGCATCTATCAGCTATAAGTTTCATTTCATTTAAGAAAGAAACTTTAGTAGCGAAGAAGCAATTGTTCATATACTTAATAAGCTCTGCTGTTTCAAAATCGGTACTTATTATAGGAATGGAACTTCCAAACCTCCATTTCATTAGTTCTCCAACTCTATCTGTATGTTTTTTATCCCCTCCTAAAATAAATCTTGATTGATTTATAAAATCAAATTTAGCTGATCTCTCAGTCAAAAACTCAGGGTTAAACACTATATTTAATTTTTTATATTTCTCCTGTAGCAACCTAGTAGTACCGGGAGTCACAGTAGATCTTATTAAGATGATAGAGTCAGTACTCTCTCTACTTACTTGAGATATATCGTTTAGTACATTTTCTAAGATGTCTAAATTTATAGACCCATCCTCATTAGAAGGTGTTGGTACAGATAAAAATATAAATTCAGATTCATTTACTGTCTCTTCTAAAGTATTAGTACTTTTCGAAGGATCTTTATCGTATATTCTTACCGTTGCATCGCATCCGGTTTGAGGTGAAAAGCCAAACTCTACAGCTGAACCTACAAAACCTCTTCCTACTATTCCTATTTTTTTCATAAATTATCTCTTTTTGACAATATAGGATTTTGGGTTGGCCAATCTATTCCTATATTTGGATCATTCCACTTTATTGTAAACTGTTCGTTTACGTCACTGTACTCCCCTTCGTATGCCCATTTATAATAAAACACGCTTTTATTACTTAGTACGTAAAATCCATTACCGACTCCTGGGGGTAGCAGTACTTGCTTTTTATTTTCTCCACTGAGTATTATAGAGTTCCATTTTCTATATGTAGTAGAGTCTTTCCTATTGTCCACATATGCTAAGTAAATCTTACCGTAAAGGCACGTTATTAGTTTATGAGATTTAAAATCGCCATGTATACCTCTCAGTACGTTCTTACTAGAAGTAGACACTTTATCATGATTAAATTTTAAATTATAATCACCATCTTCCCATAACGTCCATAAAGCTCCTCTGTAATCTTCAAAGCTTGATGGTGTACTTACCAGAACATCTTTAATATTTGAACTCATCTATTAATCTATCTAATATTCTAAACTCTTCATCAGTAATCATATGATTGTTCCCTATAAAGAATCCATTTTCATGTAAAAATTCTGCTGTTTCGAACTCGCTAGCTGGTGGTGTATCTGGTCTCCTAGTAATAAAAGGTTGTCTGAGTAGATTGCCGCTACAAAGGGGTCTTGTTTCCACTTTAAATTCCTGTAGGTACTTCTCTAACTTATCTTTTATTTCTTTACTCTTGCATACAAATGGGAAGCAGAAACTTGAATTGCCTTCTTGTTTTATTTCATTATAGAATAAAGTACTATTTTTATCTAATATTTTAATAAACTTTTTAAAATTTACTTGTCTTTTGCTTATACTATCATCTAAATTAGAAAGTTGAGAAGAGCCAAGTACTGCATTTATTTCCATACTACGTAAATTATATCCGTCTGTTACAAACATAAACATTGGATGGATGTCCGGGTAGTCTTTTTTGTACTCTTCGAATTTTTCTGGTAATGCTTCTCTAGCCATTCCGTGACTTCTTTTCATTTTCATAAGGTTGTATAATTCTTCATCGTCCGTACATACGAAGCCTCCTTCCACTGTTGTTAGGTGGTGTCCGAAATAAGAACTAAAAGTAGAACCTGCTGATAATGTTCCGCATTTTTTATCTTTATAAGTAGTTCCATGAGATTCACAAACATCTTCCATAAAAATAGCATTAGGAAGTATCTCCTTATACTTGTCTATATCTGCTGAGATTCCAAATAAGTGAGTCACAAAGACTGCTTTGATGTCTGGATGTTCTATAGCTAATTTCTTCAAATAGTCTATGTCGAAACTAAAATCTTTTTTATTTATATCACAAAAAACTGGTTTTAATCCTAACTGAAAGATTGGTGATACGTTTGTTACCCAGGTTATACTAGGAACTATAACTTTATCTCCGTCTTTTAATCCGTACTTTTCTTTAACAGCTGCTACTAAGAGGAGGTTTGCTGTGCTTCCAGATGATACAAATAAGGAATGCTTTACTCCTAGCCATTCAGACCATTCTTTCTCAAACTTTCTAACCATTGGACCATTAGTCAACCTAGTTGTTGTTTTTAAAAAATTAATCATAGCTTCTTTATCCTGCTCTGTAACACAGTCTTTCATCAAAGGCCAGGAAAATTCTTTATCCTTTTCTACTAGTTGCCTGTTGCCGTAATCTTTACCTAATTCTCTCCTGTATACAGTCTCTCCTTTATCAGGAGATTCGTATATGTATGCTTTATTGTCCTTCATTGATATATCTTTTATCTTTTAAGTTAATAGTCTGGTAAACTTTTATTAGTTCATCGATACCTTCTTCTAATGATATCGTAACGTTGAAGCCTAGTTTATTAATTTTATCGTAAGAAACTTCGTAGTCCCTATGGTCTTTATCTGAGTCAAAATCATTATAATATACGATACAACCTGTCTTTTCTTTAATCATCTCACATACTTCTCTCTTAGAGTGATTTAGTTTATTAGAACCAACATTATAAACTTGACCTGCCATTTTATCCATATTATCTATACCGAATAGAAAAGATTTTACTAAATCTCTAACGTGTATAAAAGTTCTCATAAACTCCGGCTGATATACAAGCATATATTTTTGAGTAGCTGCTAAATATGTTAGATCATTTACCAATAAGTCTAATCGTAATCTCGGTGCAGCTCCAAAAGCAGTCGCAAATCTATATGCAATTGCTTTATCATGTTTCATTACCTCTAACTCCCCTACAGTTTTAGTTTTAGCATATAAGGTTGTTGGATTTAAAGGAGTCTCCTCAGTACATATCGTATCTACTTTCCCGTAATTAGAACCTGTTGAGCCGTACATCAGTAGCTGGTCTGATGATAGCATATTTACTAAATTCTTAGTAGCTCTACCATTAACCATTTCAGTTAGTTCCGGATTAGTTTCACAAACTGCATAACCTACTAAAGCAGCTAAGTGTATAATAACGTCCTTTCCTTTTACCGCACTCTTAAGTTTAGATTCTTCTAAAATATCTCCTTTTACAAAGTGGAAATTTTTATATTGAAAATAGGGGATCAAAACGTTTCCGTCATATGCTAACGAATCATAAACTGTTACTTCATGTCCTGCGGTTAGTAGTTCGGGTATTAATGCAGTTCCTATATAGCCTGCTCCTCCTGTTATTAGTATTTTTTTCATTTTTTATAAGTGGTTTTTTAATTTATCTACTATGTAATCTAATTTTATATCTAATATATTACTTTGTATAATATTAAAGTAATGGTTCTTATTATTCATAACTAATTCATCGAAGTTTCCGAAATACTCATGATGGAAACCTTTACGGTAATTTGAAGTTAATAACTCTGTGGTGCATATATAAGGTGCTTCAAAGGAATAGTACTTGTCTAGCTTATTTGATTTAAATAACCACATCCAGTATAGGGTATATTCAGTCCAGGTATTAGGATGTCCTTGAGTACTTCTCAATAAAAGATCTCTATAGTTTACTTTATGTATTTCCTCTAGATGCTTAGTTAAATTATTTACCTCTTCTGTAACTAGTATTTGAGGAGATACTCCCATTACTTTATTTATATAAAGTGAAGAACCTTCTATCTTATTTTCTAAATCTTCTCTAAAATTAAAATCTTCAATACCCGGTATCATTAATGCAGTAGAATACATATGCCATGATTCACGTGTTGGTGTATTCTCAAATTCAGTAAAATAAGAACATATAAGTTTACCGTTATTACGCATGTCTTCTATACCAAAAGGCTTAGTCAGAAATAGGTCTGTTTCAAATGAAAAGAATACTTCGGTTTTAACATGTTTAGCGATTTCCAATTTTGCTAATTGCTGTATCATCCAGCCCGGGTGTACCGTAACTTTATTCAGAGGAAACGTTTTTAGTTCGGGAAGCAGCTCTAATTCATCATAAATTACAAAAGGAAATTCTGGGAATTCTTCGTTTAGTCTTTTCTTAATTAATGGAGTATCTCTTTTAGTAGTGATTATAATAAATTCTAATAAATCATCAACTTTAAGAAACTTTTTAAAAGTAGGCAGCTGAATTTTTAATACCCTTTCTAAGTCGTTATCTTCTACCGTACGGTGATTTATTACCATAGGCATAACAAAAGTAAACTTATCTTTAATTAACTTATTCTTCATTTATAATATGACTTTAGAGTATATTTCTGAAAACCAAGAGAAGGAGCTGTGCTCATGTCTGTATTTAATATCCGTTCTAGATAAAATTAATAAGTCTATGAATGCTTCTCTAGCTGATTCTACATCTATTAGAGTATTATAGTCTTGTTTTCTTCCATCTCCTGCATCTACTGTCTCTCTCCAAGTTCCTTCTACTGCTTTTTTAACATAACTGTTTTTAGTATTCACTATAATATTATCCGGTGCTTTACTTATTAAATCATCTTCAATATCTTTTTCATCGCAGCAGACAAATATCTTTACATTAGGATTTTCATTTATTAACTCCTCTACTTTTTTATAAGCACTGTTAATACAATCTTCTTTCCATGGCCAGTCTGTTGCTCTAATATGAATACCTTTAGTTTCAAAATTAAAGTTATTTTTTAAACAAAATTGCTTTACCGAATCTACTATACTCTCTTCTATAATTAACTCTTCTGCGGATTGAACCATTATATCTGGGTTACGCATAGCATGAGAAGAAGCGTCGTCTAAGTAGCATATACTATCGTACTTTTCAATCTCTTCAAGTAACTTATCTTCCGGCATTCCTCTATGGAATATTACCTCTCTATCTTTAACAGCTCCTGAGTCAACGTAATGTCCTTTGTGTAGGAAGAATGGAACTTCTTTGGATACAACTTCGTTTAATTCAGTAATAGAGTACTCTGTATGCTCGAGCTTATTTTCTCTGCTAAACAGATCATAAAAGGAAGCTAAGTTGTTAATATTATTAACAGAATTTATAGCTAACTTTTTATTAGCTCTTTTTGCAATATGGTATGCATAAAATAAACAGCCGAATGAATTACCTACCTTACCTTCTAGTATTACATTTATTGTATTCTTCTCCATTATATTAATATAGTAAAATTATTTCTAAATACCTAATAATCTATCAAGTTTCTCAAAATATACCTTATGTTGTTTATCTATAAAAGTTTTCATACCTTCAGTTTTTTCAATAATAGTACTATCTCTATTAGTACACTTATTAACTACTGTGGTAAACTCTTCTTTATTATCGATAAAGTTAATAAACTCTTCTGCTCCATACCAGTCTATATTTGGGTACTTAAATGATATAATAGGAGTCTTACAGTAACCTAATTCTACGTACCTATTATTTATCATACCGTTTTTATACTGTTCAGGTTCTATAACAGATATTGAACTCTTTGCCGATGTGTATAATGAGCCAATATCGTTTGCTGGTAGAAGTCCTTTAAACCGTTCTGTATTAGGCCAACCTGACCCGTATACTTTGAAATCAAAATCATGAGGAGGAGCAAAGTAAGTTTGAAGCTCTTTTTGAAATTCTTGCATCTGTAACCTATGGTGCCCCTGTCCTAAGAATACACAGTCATGTTCATATTTTTTATTATAAATTAATTCACTATCGTTTATAGCACAGAAGTAGTACTGGAATGATTCTATACTGTTTACGTCTTCTTTAAGTAAGCTATAAATGTCTTTAGAGTTTGTAATAATATCTGTGTACCACCTATCTTTATAGTCTTTAATAGTGCTCCTAAAGTTATCCTTTAATATACCTGTCCCCATTATATTTAAGATTTTCTTACAATTAAGCTTCTCTACTACTTCAAAGGTTCCTTTGTCCAACATTTCATAATAGAGCACATCTGGGTCTAAACTTTTAATTTGCTGGTAGTACTCTTCGCTATAAGGGTGTCCATTTAGTTGCTGAAGTAGGTATACTTCGTGTCCGTCATTGGTTAGTTTGTTAGCTAAAACTTCATTTAACTTATAGTTACCCATAGGGAAGGGTAGGTGGAATACTACTATCTTCATATCTATTCTTTATTTATTTTTTCAAAATCTTCATATGTAAAAAACTTAGCTTGACTCTTATTGTAGTTCCCTATATTAAAATCAACTAGCTTTCTCATTTTATCAAACCATTTACCTTTTTTTCCTCCTTTAGAAAAATCAGATAGTTTACTCTCACTGTCCATCTCTAATGCATATAATCTTTTCAATGGATGATTTCTATTATGTACTTTCAATATATTCTTCACAATAAATTGTATATAGTTCTCTCCCATAACTCTATAAGCAGAGTACATCATGCTGGTATCTTCATGTAAGTGTCCTATCATACAATGAGGTATGTTTACTCCATTTTTTAATAAGTCGCCTGACATTATTAAGCAAGAGCCGTCGAATTTAGGCTGTTTAATCACCCTGATGTCAAAATTATCTACCTTATCGTTAACATTATTCATTTCATCAATGGACATTGTATACCTAATACTATGTGGGTATTTAAATGCTCTCTCATCTTCATAGTATTCTTCATTAGTAAAATCTACATGTTCTAAGTCCTTCCAATGATCATCCCACATTTTACGCATACTAAACGTAGTTATAAACTTATGTATGTTCTGAGAATTAGCGTACTCTTTGATTTGTTCTAGTGCCTGAAATAACTCTTTAGGTACCAGCATGTCTGATTCGCCCCATATCACATAGTCGTACTTAGTGCAACTGTTGTAGTTTAGATCTCTTCTATAATCTACCATAGTGACAGGTTCGTTAGCTTCGTATACCTTATGCGATACCTTACAACCTGTTTCTTCTAACTTACCTATTTCGATTTGGAAAAGCTCTTTTAGTTTCTCAAGAGAAATCTGCTTTCTGTCTATCTTTTCAAAATACTCAGACATATTAAAGAAGTAGTCTATAGTTATATTTTCAGGATTGTCTACTGTTCCTATAGCATTTATAATGCTTTCCGTCTGCTCCTTAATCATGTCTATTTCAAAAAACATAATATGAGTACCTATAATATATTTATTTTTTAGTATCATACAGGTGTTTATATGTTAGTTCCATCCAAGCTCTTGGGTGAGGTCTACATCCTCCGTTAAAGTGGTACACCCATCCGTGCCTTGTATGTATCAAGTCTGGTTGAAGCACTTCAAATCTATGCATATCTTGCATATTATATTCATAAGGCAGGATTTTTAAGTCTACATTGTAGTGCCTAAGCAGAAAGTTTACTGGGGTTTGATCAGTGCCTCCGTAAATAGTGCTTTGAAGATTCAGCAAGGTGTCTTTGTTTTCCCAATAGAAGTCAGTTACTGCTTTCAAAAAAGGCTTATGTTTCTTATTAAAGATTTGAAATCCTCCATTAATGTACTCGTAATAAGGAAAGAGGTCGGTTTTAAATAAAGCATCATTATAGTTTTCCATGCTTCTTAGGACCCAGTCGTAGCTACCGTAGTTATGTACACCACAGTATTTATGTTCTGTTAGTTCAAAAAAGTTAGGACAATCAGGATGTACAATAGTATCCCCGTCCACCATAAGCACTTGATCGTAATCTATTTGATTACTTTCCAATAAATCTAAAACATAGTACCTTTGCCATGTAATTTTCATTTCCTCGTACCCGTATAAGAGGTCCTCTAGAACAACTACTTCGCAATTATTTGATTCTGCCCAGTGCTTCCAACTTGCGATAGATAGGTCGTATGCAACCTCTGCTAATCTCTTTGGGTCTGTTCCTTTAACAGTTGGTATAAATACTATATTTTTCATACGTAGTTATGTTTTGTTGCTTCCCATATCTGATCCATTAGCTTGTACCTATCTCCTCTATTAGGAAAACCGCTAAAGAACCATATGTAAGTATATTTTAAAAAGAATGGAGTATTATCTTTTTTTAATTGCCAATTGTGAGTAAACCAATCAAACCTATACAGATGAGTAATCATATAAGAAGGAGGTAGTTCCATATTTACTTCTACTCCCTTAATCTGAAGTAGGTAATTGTATACGGGCTGGTCTGTTCCTTTACCGACTTTATTATTTTGATGATCCATAATAGATTCATAATTATCATAATAAAATTCTTTTACTTCTTTTAAGAATTTTTTATGTTTTACATCAAATATTTGAAACCCACAGCTAATATATTTTTTTAAGTCGAATTCGTATTTATCAAAGAACTCGTTATAACCATCTATACTTTGAGTTATCCAATTTAGATTCTCTAGGGATCTAAATGCAGTAACTTGGCCTTTAGCTAATTTAAAGAAATTAGGAGTATCCCACCTTACTAATGTGCTACCGTCTATAACTGCTATCTTGTCGTAGTCTATTCCTGCTGCTTCTATTTGGTCAAATACATCGAACCATCTCGTCCACGTTGCTTTATGTGCGTTAGTATCTTTCTCTGATGATTCCTCGTACGGGAAGAATACTACATCGTTTTTATTACACCAATATTCCCATGTCTTTCTAGAGATGTCTAAGTATTTAAAATTACCGTGCTTTTCTCTAAGGTGTTCATTTTCACTTTTTATACCTACCCAAAATAGAACATTTTTTGCCATACTAGTAATATATGAAATTAATTTATAACTACAAACTGTTTTGCAGTAAGTTACGATTTGCTTGAAATCCTATTTTTTTATCTTTGTCTAAAGGAAATTTGTTTAATTTTAAGTATTCGTACACAACAGATTTATATGATCTATTCTTCAATTCAGGAGATAAGCTAAGAAACTCTTGAACTACTTCTTGATCCAAGTAAGGGTATCTTGTCTCTATGCCAAAAGAACCGGCTACATACTCTTCTTTAGCTATGTACATTTCCATAGTACCGTCAAAAAAGTTCTTCCAAGGGTAAACTGTTTCTAAGTCATCTGGGAATACTCCGCCAAAGGTACTTTGATTTGCTCCCATTAACATCTTTCCATACATACCGTAATCTGAGAATATTTCATCTGCTCCCTGTCCTGATAAGTATATTTTCCTATCTTCCTTTATTGCTCTGTTACAGATATAAGCTAGCCCTACTGCTGCTTTATCATTCTTTACGTTATACCCTATGTACTGTTCACTAAGAAAATCCTCACAGTTAGTTTGTACATAAGAATGCCACAGGTCGTACTCATCCTTGCTTAAGTTAATAATCTCAGCATTTTTTAATATCTCTGCCCTATCTTCTATAACCTTTCTGTTCTCACTAGCAATAATACTATAGCTTTTTGAATCAACTTCTAATTTACTTAAAGCGCATGCAATAGCTCCGCTATCGTAACCGGAGCTTAGTCCAATAAATATTTTTTTATTACCTGACTGTATTGCTCTCTTTTCTACTGCTTTATCAAATGCTGTAAACCAATCGTTATAGTTAGTTTTATACTGCTTTAAGTCAAAGGTCTTTATACTAAATGAATCAAGAGTGCCTTTGTTTAAGTCTATAACATTACACGTATTAGGCTTTACTGCTTTAATATCTTTGAACTCTAATTTTTTTAATGGTGATACAAAAGTAGCTATACCTATATCTCCTTCTTCTAAACTATAGAAGAGCGGCTTTGTTCTGAAGATATCCGATGTAAATATTATAACTTGCTTAATTGTATCTATTAAAATTATTGCATATTCCCCGTCTAATTCTTTTACAAACTCAGTGCCGTATTTTTTATAGGCACTTAAAATACTATAGGAATCAGACTTTGATGTTCTGTCTAATTGTTTATAGTTATATATTTCTCCATTAAATAAAAGTACTACTCCGTCTTGCTTTATTGGCTGTTCAGTAAACTCTCCGGTTAAGCTTAGAAGATTATGTACAAAGTTATACCCGGCTATACTAGTTTCTACAGTAGCGTCTGGGCCTCTCAGTTTAAGTAGATTATATTCTTCTGCTTTTGTTTTTCTGTTTGTAAACAAGATACTACACATCTTCTAAGTATTTTTTGATTTTGCTATTATATTTTTTAAACTTGTTTAATCTTATGCTTACTGCCTCTTCTATAGGCTTTCCTTCTGATTCTCCATCTCCTTTAAAGTGTAGAATTCTAGTTTCATCAGTTTCCAAATCTGTCTTATACAAGCCTACGAGTTGATGTGATATTCCTGCTATATTTAAAGTAGTGTTGTATTTTATTACCTCGTTAAGTGCTGGTGTTTCTCTCGTTTTAAATCCTTTTTCGAGCATAAAGTTCATTTTATCCCTCCATACTTTAATAAAGTTTAGAGAGTTTTCTACATTAATAAATCCTACAAATGAAGCTATTGCTGGCATGCCTGCCCATAGGTCTGATCTATCACATACTATAGCATCAACTTCTAATTCTACAATGTCCTGTAAAGTATTAATAAACATTGAATCTATATCAATCATGAATGTTGCTACTTTATTTTCGAATAAATAATCGTATGCAAAATTTGTCTTTAGAAGAACATTCTCTTGCCATCCTTCATCCCATGGCTCATTTGAGTTGTGTATAGCTTTAGCTGTTTGTATAACTACTTTAGGGTGTAGCGACGATAGTTTTACTTTATCTACACTATCTATCCCTGTGTCTAATAGTCGAATTTCTATTAAGTTATCTAAGTTTAACTTCTCTAATGCGCTTTTGACAAACACGTATGCAAACTCTGTATAGGATTTATTAACTACCGATATTATAGAATACTTTTTCATTGTTTTAGTTAAGTTACTTGAATCGTTTCTAACTTATTGAACATATTATAGTAGTTCATACAAAAGTTATCTATAGTGTATTCATTCATAAACTTGTCACGGATATTAGATGTAAACTTATCATTCAACTCATTAAAATTAGATAGTGCATATTCTATTTTTTCTTCTAAATCACTCCAATCTAACTTGCATCCAAGATAAGTTTCTCCTTCTTCAAATATATTTGGAGATGTAATAACATTTGACTGGTCTGGTCTTATTAGAAGAGTACCTGTCAACATAGCTTCGTAGTCCCTAAAGCATAATTCTCCTTGACCGAAAGGAGATATACATACTTTTGAATTTGATAATTTCTGTATATATTCTTGAAAAGGTAGTTTTTTTGATATTATATTATATTTATTTTCTAAGTTACTTAGCCTATCCCATACTTCTTTTCTGTGGTTTATATAAGGAATGTCGTTCCTAACTCCGTGATCTCTACACTCATCATGATAAGTCTGGAAGATAGCACATATGTCTATATCTCTATCTGCTTTAGGCTCCATCCATTTAATTGATGCTGGATCTAATCCAGTTCCAAATATTGTCCTGCCGCAGTTGATATTCGATAACTTTATCCTATCCCACTGTTCGCTACTTATATCATAAGATAAGTCTAAATTGCTACCTGATCCGAAAAACCACTTATTAAATGCAGTCTTATTTTTATACAAGTCTCTACTTTTTAATAACTGATTTTTAAATAAGTATATAGCGTTGCTTTGAGAGAAAACTTCATATGATCCCATAAGAGAGGTCGAGTCTGAGCCGTCAAATAAAAAGTAATCGCCTGATATTTTAGATAAACTACTTAACCCGTAGTCTATACTCTCTTCTAGTGTTTTCTTTTTATCTAAGAAATCATGCATACCTACGAAAAGAAAATCATAGTCATCAGAATCTGTTATATCTATACTATAATCTTTTAACCTATTTCTATTCTGTATTAGAGGTCTGAAGGTTATTTCGTTTCGACCTAATGTAGGGTTAAGTATCTTTACTTTAATCATAAAGTGTCGTAGTAATTATTCTGTTTCTCCTGTCGTTTAATATCTTTAGGATGGTATAGTGCTAATGCTGGTTCAGCTGGTAATGCTGCAAAAGTTACAAAACCTTCTAGTTTCTCATGTACCTTGTTCACCCATTTAATTTCTGGTTTATTCTTCCAAATCCGCCATTGATAATCAGGCCAGTTAACTCTTGCTTCTTTATCAACATTCCATCTCCATTTAGCAATATGCTTATCCGTTAAGCCTGTTACTGTATTTACTCTAGGTACTAAGTATACTTCATTATCAGGATTGCTTACAAGTATCTCTGGTAGTGTTCCTACAAGAGTCTCATCTGGGACTTCATCAGCATCTATTTGAAATATGTAGTCACCAGAGCAAAGTGAAGTCAAATAATTTTTCCAGTCTGCAAAATGATTCTTAAATGTTGCGGATTCTACTCTAGCATTAGGCTCTTCAACTAGTTCCTGCAGGCGGTTCCATACTTGTGGAGTTCCGTTTTTTTTATCAAATAATACTACTATCTCATCTTGTTTACGTTTATTTTTTAAAAGTAAATTTAACAACTTAGTAACTTCCTCTAATTCATTGCAGACTGTTATTGCGTAGCTTATTTTCATATTAATCTTATCCTTTAAATAGTCCTATATGATCTGCTGCATCCATAAAATCGTTCTGACCGAAGTGTTTTACGTTAGCCATATCCATTTTATGAGTTTGATCATTATTTACTTTTTTATCTTCTTTCTGAAGAGTTATAGCTTTTACAGCTGCCCATTTCCAATCGTCTTTACCGGTGCCGTCTATAAAGACCATTCCTTTGGCTGGTAGTGTAATAGTAGCTGGTAACCAAACTTGTTTATTTTTGTCTTCGTACATTAATTCTTTATAAAGTTCGGGGGAAGTTTCTATAGCATTCTGTACTGTAGGGCTTCCTTTAGTCATTAAGGTAGAGGTAGTAAATCCACTTCCAAAACATAGCCATGTCTTAATTTCCTTACCTTCAAATTGGATAGACTGTTCATAACAGGCATTACTACCAAAGGGTCCTTCAACTAATTGATCTGTATTCATATTATATTTTTTTAAGTTTTGGTAGTTTAATTTGTGCTGGTGCAGCATTGCCGACTTTTTTTAACTTAGGTAGACTTAGCTTTGGTAAAGATAGTTGCACTTGTTTAGGAATATCCGGTACATTGTCTTTTAGAATACTTTCTAATTTCGTCTTCATAGCGTCATAGCAGAAGCTTGATCTACTTTGATGTCCTTGTCTCTTTGCTTTTGCTTCCCATTTGCTGTAGTTTTTATATACATCCTTATATGCCTTACCAACATCGGCAGCGTCTGGTGTAAACCATTGAGCTGGCTCTATAATAATATCCTTTACTAAAACTGATTTATGTACTTTTTTAACTTCTCCTTTTACGAACCTTACATAATCTTTATTTAAAAAATCTAAATGTCCTGACCATCCTGAAGCTATTATAGGTTTATTAACTAAGCTGAATTCTAAATACGGTCTACCGAATCCTTCTCCTTTAGGGAGTGATACTAAAGCTTTTACTTTATTATGGTTATATAGTAAGTTCATACCGGCGTCACTTACTTCTCCATGAACAAGGTATATGTTGGGTAGGCTACCTTTTACAGTTTTTCTTACTTCATCTATTTTATCTAACATTCTATCTCTATCCATAATAGAAGTTGTAGCACAGTGGCATTTCATAATTAATGCTGGACTGTTTTTCTTATTTTTAAAAGTCTCTAAAAAAGACTTAACTGTAAATCCTATATTCTTTCTATCTTCTCCGAAATCCCCATGCATCCAGTGGCCTGTAGTTAAGAAGCAGAAATTCTCTGGTATATTATCTAAAGTATCTTTTAAGTTTATTCCTTCGGAGGTTTTACTCTTAGGGGTTGACTCAGGAAAGTATTTAGTTATATCAACTCCTTCAAATAAAACTTCTAACTTAGTACTTAGCTCTATCTTTTCAGTTATATTACCTGTTTTATCGTCTTTCATATCATACCTACTTCTCTCTAGGCCGTAAACTGAGTGGTTAGAGGAACATAGTATTAAATCCATGTTATTTGCTCCTTTTACCCATGATGGTGGACATAAGTCTGTTTCCATACCTGCAGTAACTCCTATATTAAATTTACCGATTTTGGCAAATTCGTTAGGAATAGTTATTTGCATCCATATATCAGGTTGAGTTTTAAGTTCGGGGATTATCAGCGGTGTAAACAGCTGGTCTTGGTGATCTTTTAAGTATCCCCATCGTGTACTCCCCCATCTTTGAGGAAGTATTTTAACATCATACTTCTGGATTTCTACTATTGCTTTAACTAAATCTCTTGCTCTTGCTCCGTATCCACTATATGTGTCTATCGGGCAGCTTATAACTATAGTTGGTTTACTCATTTTAATAACCTGTTAATTTATGTTCAATATACTTTTTTGGTCTGTCTTTAACTGTATGGAAATCGAAAGGTGATCTTGGCTTAATAGTGTCAAAGCTTTTATCTAATACTTCGATTACTTTATTACTCATCGACACTGCTGTAAATCCAGCTTCAGGCCCTACTGCCCAATCGTATCCTTTTTGACCTCTCTCTTCTCTTTCTTCTTTGCTGAAGCTATACATTCTTTCTATTGCATCTGCTGCATCTTCAGGTTTACATCTATCATCAAATATATAAGGTGTTTGAATAGATCCCTGGATTGACCTTGAAGAAGGAAAAACAGGGATTGCCCAGTCACCACAGTCTCTATATGTCCCGTTATGGTTAGAAGGAAAATCTTTATTAAAATCTATCCATTTACCTTTTTGATTAGTAAATCTCATTTGATCTTGCATTCCTCCTGTTACGTTAGCTATAATAGGAGTACCAGTAACAAGTGATTCTGTTAAAGACAGTCCCCATCCTTCATTAGAAGACAGCAGAATCGTAGCATCTGCCATATTATATAGAAGATTTAATTGAGCTACTTCTAATCTATCTGTTGAAAAGAATACTTTAACGTACTCTGAGTCACATAGTGCTTCTCTTACCGCACGTAGGTCTGTACCATTTTCGTCTTTAGGGGATGTATGAAGAATAAATGCGCACTTTTTAGCTTTTTCTGCTCCGATTTTATCACAGAATATCCTGTATGCTAAAATTGCATCTGATGTTTGTTTTCTTCTAATATTTCTAGAATTAAAAAATAATACAAATTCTATTCCGTCATCTTTAAGAATATTTTCTTTAAAAGTTAAAAGCTTATCGTATTCTGGATGGTCTTTCTTGATTGGAAAAAAGTGCTTTTGGTTTATACCATGCGGTATATACTCTATTACCTTTTCTTTAGCTTTCTCTCCTAAAACTAATTCGTTAATATTTTTTGTTTGTTTAGAAATGGCCATTAATACGTCTACCGATTCGTAATAAGGTTTATTATATAAAGGAGCAGGATAGTCATCCCAAATATTCAACCAAAAAATTGGAATTTTAGATCTGATTTCTCTCTCTATTTCGAATAACCATACCCAGTACCTAGGATCAGTAAATATAAATAAAGCATCAGGCTTTTCAACCTCTATTATCTCTCTTATTTTTTTAGCCGTACCGTAACCTGTGCTAGGAATAATTCTAACGTATGAATCGTCAATTCCTACTTCTTCGTTTACATTATTGGACAAATCAAAAGCTTTACCTTCTTCAGGATGCTTCATTGCTGCTCCTAAATTAACCCAATTAAAATGGTGTGCTGTTCCTAATACTATCTCTTTTCCCATATTACCTATACCCGAATGCATTCGAATATCGTCACTTAGGAGTAGTATTTTTTTCCTATCTTCTTGTTTTAAATAACGGAATTTATCTTTCATATAACTCTTTTATTTTTGTAATTGTTTTTGTAGTTTAACTTTAAAGTCCTTATCATTAAGATATAAATAAATTGCACGGGAGGCAAGCTTTTGAAAAGAAAAATTATCTTTTAAGCATTGAAATTTAAATTCATCGTAAAGTGTAGGGTCTAATCTAACGGTTGTTAGTTTTTTATCCTTATTTCTCATAACTTATATTTATTGTATACATATATAAATATATACCTTTTTTAAAAAACTGCATCAGGGCATAGCCTCATTTTTTTAATACCACAAAACATACATGCACTTTTTGATGGGTTAGGTAAGTATTCTTTTTCAATGTAACTACCTTCCCTATCAACTGCGCTCTTAACGAAATTTTCCATCAAGCTAACAGCTTCTTTCATCTTACGAGGTCCATCTGCAGGTCTGAATTCCTGTACTCTTTTTTGCATAGATGCAAATTCTGCATCAATTGGAACTTTCCTCTTTACTATAAAGTATTCTACTTTTATTTTATCTAATGGTATATCGAATTGCTTACTAAAGAATTCTTTGTATAGCAGTAACTGAGCTTTCTTCTTATCGTCTGCTTTAGCGTATTTATTCCAACCTGAAGTAGATGTTTTTATATCCATGATAGTCCATTCGTCTACTCTCTCATCGTAAAATACTAGATCTATAAAACCTTTAAATTTTACTCCTGGTCTTAGTTCCTGATAAAGCAGAGTCTCTACTCCTGCTAAGTATACTCCTTTTGTACCAAAGTAAGCTGCTCTTTTCTTTTTTAAAAAGTTTAATATATGCTTTCCGTCTATGAAGAATAAATTCATCTCATCTTGATTTGTAAAATGAGTATGTCCATTCTGTGCTTTTTGGCTCTTATAAGCTTTTATCAAATTTTCATAGAGTAGAGCATCTAAGTCCATTTCGTTAGCTGTCTTTACTTTATCGTGGTAGAGAACTTCTAACCATGTCTGTATAGTTTCGTGCATAGCAGTTCCAAATACAGCATGTATGGATGGTTGGTAAGGTGCAAGTTTCTTAACATAAGTTAAGTACCACTGTTTTTCACATGTTGCAAAACTTGATAACTGGCTATATGATATATGCTTATTAGCTTTAGGAGACTGTTTAATCTTACTTTCCCATACCTCTTTCACTAACTTAGGTAATTTTTTAGACATATTAGTCGTTTCTCCACATACCTCTAGAAACTAACTGCGATATTATTCCGTAGTTAGTAATATCCTGAAAGGTATCTATTAGTGTTTCATTTTCAGCCTTACGCCCTGAGATTATCATATTTTTCCATCTGTTAATCTTATCTGATAACCTGTACCATAGACCAGTCATGGCAAATTCTACTTCATCATTAGTTTCTAGATTAGTTCCTGCACTTACGTTATGCATTCCATAGTCAAGATGTTTTTTAGCAAATAAATCGAATTGCTCGTACATAATTTGCTCATATCCGTCATGTATAGTAGGGTATTCATTTTTAAGGATTTCTCTTGCTGAAGGAGGATTCTTAGCATTACTAATTTCTCTGCTGCTCATATAACTTTATTTACTTGACTGAATTAATTACTCTTTTCATAAATGTATTTAACGCCTCTCTTAAAGGAGTTCCGTAATGACGATGATCCTCTATAACAATTTTTGCTCCTTCTATGTTTGAAATAAGCTCTCCTATAAAATCTAATTCTTCATCCTTAAGTCCTCTTGCTGCTGAAATTGATTCTAATGTTTCTACAGTTGCGGTAAGGTCAGATTGAGAAATAGAATCATTCGATGCTATTGCTCTTATTATCGGTAGTTTCATCTATCCGTTTATTGTTTCTCTAGGACCTCCTGGGCCGGAATGTTGTGGGAAATACCTTATTAATGCTGCAAGTCGATCATCAGCTTCTACAAGCATAGCTAGTGCTTCTTCTGCGTTGTTATAGAAATCTAATGTCGAATGATCTCCAATACCTGCTGCTTTATTATTTAATAAGTCTAAAGATAGTAAAGCTTTTGCTTTATCTGCTTCTGCTGTCTTAGTCAGCATATCTATTAATCTACTCATATAACTCTCTTATGTTTATTATAATATACGAAATAATAAACAAACTACAAACTAAAAGTATAAAAAAATTACCTTTTCCCTGCTGAACTATGGTTACTTCGGTCTCCTTTTAATTGCTGTTTTTTTTCTTTTGGAGCTTCAACAGCTTCTGGGCTATTAACTTCGATATTAAGAGGTCCGGCTACATAGTCTTCGTATAAGCCGTAATGTAAGCCGTCATTACCATTTTGACCTATAACTTCCATTCTTTCTTCCAACTCATCTTCCCAATCAGTATGCTTGACTTGTTCTTCTAGGGTATCTCCTTCTTCTTCTCTTTTAGGAAATGCTTGAGCAAATGCAAAGTTTGCAGCTATTACGAGAGAGATTGCTAAAGGATCAAATACAAAAATGATTACTAAAAGTAATATGTTTATAATTCTATCCATAGGAGTACCAGTTAATCCAGACAAGTATTGGAGTGGACCTAATTCACCTGTTACTTCGGTGTTATTATTAAGTTCCAGTATTTCTAATTGAAATTTCTGTAAACTATCTGATGCTACTATTCTTTTTTCTTGTGTAGATTTGCGATTTTCTTCCTCAATATTAATTCTATTCTGCGCCATTCTAAGCTCGGTAGTAGAGATTGTTCGTCTAACGCCCCCAGCCACCGAGGTGTCTCGTACTTGGATGGACGTACTTTTTGCATTAGATAGAGTACTAATATTACTAGATATTCTTTCAATTTCCTTATCATAACGTGTTACGTCGTTTTGGTAAAAATCAACTTTTTGTTGAATAAATTCTTTTTGATTTTCTACTACTGATAGTTTAGAGTATGTTTCTTGGTATGCAGCGCTCAGGAATCCGTAAATTCCCATACTCGTTATAATAACTAATACTGTTGCTGCAATAATTAAATATGCTCTTAATAACTTATTAAGTGAATCCCAGTATTGATACAATAGAGACGCTATAACTAGCTTAGCCACTTCTAATGAGCCTGCCATCACTATCACCTCAAATGCTGCGCCTGCAAAAAGCTTACTAAGTCCGCTAACTGAATAGAAAGCTGCTGATAGAGAGACGGATAGGGCTGTTATAGCAATTATAAATGGGAATATTCCTTTTTTTAATTTTTTCATTTTTGTACTAATAGTAATAAAGTTGCTGCTCCTCCTACTATAGTCCCGACTTTATATAAAAAGGTACGTCTTTTTGAGGCTTTTAATGCTCTTTCTAATTCTTTAGATAAATCTGTTTGAATATTACTCTTAGAATCTAAGTCTGCGACTATATTTTTATAATTTAATACTTGACTTTCTAAATTCTCTACAAGGATTGATTGGGTATTTACCTTTGAGTTGGTTTCTCCTAAAAGCTCTTCTAACGTTTTTAATTGAATTTTTAATTGATCACCAAATACAATATCCTTAATTACTAACTTAGCAATCGGTTTAGTTAATACTATCTTTGTTGAGTCTGTAACGATCTGTGAAAAACTGCTGAAGCTCATTAGTAGTGTAGCTATTAACAGAGTCCAGTTTTGCTTTAGTTTGTTTCCGTATAACATTAATTCTATAATTTAAATTATTTATCCTATTCGTATAGCTAGCTATTCTACCTATTAGAGAATCAGATTCTAGTTCTAAATGTGTGTTCTTAGTATGGAGAGAATCTACTTTTTGTTCTAACTTATTTATCCTATCTTCATAGGCTTTAACATCTACTTC
>TARA_R110002153_G_scaffold192633_1_pt1 | contig 21362 bp, 17 predicted proteins | sample TARA_R110002153 | Tara Oceans TARA_R110002153 (sample SAMEA4398193) | marine metagenome | biome: Polar Biome; feature: [SRF] surface water layer (ENVO:00010504); material: water (ENVO:00002006), including particulate matter (ENVO:01000060) such as... | depth 5 m
GGAGTTTTCAAGGGCGTAAGTACTGTCGGTTTCAGATCCGAAACCATTCTTGTCATTCCACGCGATACCGGTTCGCATGGTCAGAAGATCATAAATCGTAATTCGCTCTTTGCGCGGGTCAGACTTATCGAATACATAGTCTTCAAAGAAGGACAATGCCGACGCATCGGTTCCTTCGATAAATCCCTTATCGATCGCGATACCGAATGCAGCGGCATTAATGCTCTTCGTGACTGACTGGACGGTATGCAGATCGGTACCCTGATAATAAGGATGCAGATTAGCATCGTCGTAATTGTAGATTGGATTTTTAAAGTTTGGAGTTAATAGCTCATCTGGGTCAAGGTTCGCCGCCAGCGCGGCATAGTCCCGCTCGATCTTTTTTTCGGCGACTATGCGGCCGTGTCGTATGAGTAGAAAATGATCAACGCGGCCATATTCTTCCGCAATCAAATCCTCGATAAACTGATTAACGGGCTCGGGATCGAAACCTTCCGCTTCGAGGGTCGAGTATTCCCATTCTTCTTGCGGCCATGAAATATCTGAAACGTATTCGGAAACGATAGCAGGGGCGCCCTCGTCGTTTTGAGGGGCTACGCAAGCCACCGTCAAAACCGCCAAGCCACCAACGGTCAACAAACGCATTGTTTTAGATGGGCTTTTCGAAAGGCGTGTAGTCATTATGCATTCCCTTTTTTAAGAGTAAGAAGAATAATTGACAACCCTGTTGTATGCAACAAGTCGTGTTATTTTTGAGTTTTGAAACCTGCGGGTCAGGTTCGCTGAAACGTGTCATTTGTCACCAAGTTTACCGTTCAACCCAATAGGATATTTCGTCTGCTATGGGCGAACTTCCGTCATATTGCCTTTGTGCCAGGAGCTGAAGTTCGAACCATAGTTTCTTGTTAGATTTATTAGAACGGTAACTCCTCACCATTAAAACTATAAAGGTTTCCCGTATTATCAATAGATAAATTCAGAATAACTTTCATAACCCCAAGAGCCGAATCTACAACATTTTCACTTGCTGTAGATCCACCCATATCTGTTTGAACCCAACCGGGATGAACAGCTACCACAGCGACATTATCATTAACAAGTTCTTTTGATAAATTCACTACTAGCATATTGGCTGCTGCTTTAGACATTCGATAACCATACCAATCCACACTTTGTTCTAGCGACAAAGATCCCATAGCAGAAGATATAACGGCTATCTTACATAAGCGCTTTTTATTCATTAAAGGTAACAAACAATGAGTTAAATATAGTGGTCCAAGTGAATTCACTTTAAAACACATTTCAGCATTAGCATAATTAATAGTATGGATACTTTTGTTTTCACGATCCAAATATCCCGCATTATTTACTATTAAATCTAATTTGATATTTTCCTCGCTAAGTTTACTTGCCAACCCCTTAATTTTTTCAGGGCAAGTGATATCCATTAATTCAATAAACAATTTATCAGGAAACTTACCTTTCAATGAAATTAGACCAGCCGCCGTTTCTAGATTTCTACAGGTAGCAATTACTGTCCATCCATTTATAAGGTATTGTCTTGTTAATTCGAAACCGATGCCTCTATTAGCACCAGTTATTAATATAACTGCGTTACTCATTGTGTACCTATATATCTAACAGTTTATTAGTGCGACCTTACGCGGTCGACAACCATGCAAGCTAGATTACCTTCTATGGTTGAGAAATCCAGAGGACGCGATTGATATTCAGGAGTCAATCGCATTTAATTCATCGGTATGACTATATTTCGCTCATTTATACCGTTCTGCCGACATTTCGACTAAGTGTGAATACCACTATGAAACACACAAGTATCTCATCACCTATTCCTAGCTAGGTAAACCCCTGGATAAGGAAACAGATCTACAACTAAAATGTTAATTGTGGCGAATTCGCCATAATTAACAAACACTATATTTTTCTTTTTTAGCTTGCCCTAAAATCAACCCATTTACTGCAGCACAGGCAGCTTAGAAATAGATTTGCTGGTAACTGATGAAGCTAGTCAGTCTCTATTCTTACATGGTGTTGGGAATGCGGAGGACGAAGTTGTCACTAGGGCAATATACAATTTAATTTTAAAACCAAAGGCACCACGGCCGATGGAGGCGGTTTTTTTATCCGAGCAAGAAGTTGAGCGTGTGATACTAAACCGATGGGATTAAGAGGGGTAAGGGAGCGAGCCATTCTATAGTGCTATTACGTAACTGCTGGCCGTCGAAACGAAATTGGTAACCTTAGGTTTGGTGATATCAAGTTTGAGCGTGAGCAGGTGTTCATTAAAAATGGTAAGGCTGACATCAGGGAAATTCAAGAGTATCTGGGACATATAGATTTATCGACCACACAAGTTTATGTGCATGTCACCCAAAGTCAGTTAAAGAAAACATAAGCTAAGACATATCCAGCAGCGATACAGGACAATAATATTAAGGCATCAGAAGTTAATGTGTATTTGATAAATAGCTAGCCTAGATTTTTTAAAATAGTGAGTTTCACATTAAAACCTATAAAGTGTATACATTAAAACCTATAAATGATAAAACACTAAAACCTATATTTTGTTTGAAAATGATGTTTGGGAAAGAGCATGAATCCTGTATCACAAAAACTGGCTGATTCGCTTGAGCAATTACAATTGCTACAAGACAAAGGTACCGTGGCAATCCAGTCAAAGCAACTCAGTCGGCTACATCGCGAAAGGTTGCTTAAACATGGGTTTATCTGTGAAGTTATTCGTGGATGGTATATTCCCTCGATACCAGAAGAAAAGTCAGGTGATAGCACATATTGGTATACATCATTCTGGGACTTTTGTGCAACATATCTATCCGAACGGTTTGGCGCTCAGTGGTGTCTATCTCCAGAGCAGTCGATAAACTTACATATTGGCGATAAAACGGTGCCACAGCAACTTCTTGTGCGCTCTCCCAAAGGCAATAATAAGCCAACTTCTTTCCTACACAATACCTCTATCTTTGATGTCAGGCTTAGTCTTCCCGATACCGATAATATAATTTGCTTAAATGGACTGAATGTTTACAGTCTGGCATCTGCGTTAGTACACAGTTCTACCAATCAATTTATGCATACCCCCATTCAAATGCGAACAGCGTTGTCTATGGTTACGGACGCATCTGATGTGTTATCAGTTTTACTTAATGGTGGTCACAGTGTTATCGCAGGTAGATTAGCTGGCGCTTTTAGAAATATTGGCCGAGATTTGATTGCGGATAACATACTGAAGGGTATGCAGGCAGCCGACTTAAAGGTGCAAGAAGTTGACCCATTTAATGGAAAGACAAATCTCAGCTTTGGCCGGCGAGACATCTCGCCTTATGTTAATCGTATGCGTTTGATGTGGTCGGATATGCGTGAACCAATTATTAAACACTTTCCTGAATCTACTAACCAAAGTGTTGACATTGGAAACTATATGACACAAGTTGAAGATAAATATGTAACTGATGCCTACCATTCATTATCCATTGAAGGCTATAGAGTTACCCGCGAATTGATAGAACTTGTCCGCTCAGGCAACTGGCAATCAGAAGCATCAATCGAAAGTAAAAAACATCTGGATGCAATGGCCGCTAAAGGTTATTGGGATGCTTTTCAAGAAGTTAAAAAAGCGGTTAAAAAAGTCCTTGAGGGCGGTAATTCTGGTGAAGTGCTAGAAAACACATATAGCGACTGGTACTTGGCGTTATTTGGGGCAAGTGTTGCTGCCGGTATTATTAAACAGAGTGATTTGGCCGGCTACCGGACAGGTCCAGTTTATATTCGTCAATCAATGCATACTCCACCCAATAGAGAAGCGGTGAGAGATATGATGCCGACTCTATTTGATCTGTTGGCTGAAGAGGAAAATGCGGCAGTAAGAGTGGTGTTAGGCCACTTCATCTTTGTTTATATCCATCCTTATTTTGATGGTAATGGCCGTATGGGACGATTTATTATGAACTTAATGATGGCCTCTGGCGGATACCCTTGGACAATTGTTCCTGTGGATAGAAGAGATGAATACATGCAGGCATTAGAAACAGCTAGTGTAAAACAGGACATTGTTCCGTTTACCAAATTTTTGGCGTCGCTACTGTAAAATTCCAATATTAAGAAAATCAGTAATTTAATGAAGGTAAACTGCTCCCTTATTTAGCGATAAGTCGACAGCAAAAGCTTGCCAAATATTAAAAAATAGCAAATTCAACTAATTAAATAGGAATATTCATGAGTAAATTAACATGTATCGCAAAAATTGAAGCGCAACAAGAACACAAAAAAACTGTGTTGGCAGAATTAACAAAAATTGTTCAACCTACTCAAAAAGAACAAGGTTGTATTAATTATGACTTGCATGTAGATAACGCTAATGACGCAATTTTTATGTTTCACGAAACTTGGGAAACCGCAGAAGATCTCAATGCCCATTCAAAGTCGTCACATATAAAAAAGTGCTTTGAAATTATTGGTGGGATGTTAGTTGCAACCGAAGTTTTAAGACTTACAAAAGTTAATGTTTAAATAAAAAACATACCCATGGTGTGGTGAAAGTATTGTTTGCGGTCACTACCTTAACAGTGACGTTAGTTGCTGTATGGATAGTGCAATAAAAAGCCCATTCTGTTTATTATGGCAAGGTCATTAATAAACAGAACAGGCATTATTACTTGTAGAGTTAAGTGTTGTTAAGTTAAGTCCACTTTAACCCTACGCCGTTGTGGTTTTTGTGCACAATCAACGCTTTACGACTTTGTTGATAACTCAAATTGGGGTTTGGGGCAAACTTAATGGTTAGGCAAGGTTGGTTGCCTAAGTTCTGTAGGCAACCTTCGATAAAGATGCCACCACTGGATAAGTTTGCTGTTTTAAATTCACCGTATTTTATCTCACCATTCCATAGCTCTACATGCTCCCGTACTGATTGACGTTCACCATATCTATGTTCCACGGAGTACCTCGAAGACTATCTTGTTTGAAATTAAAGGATGTTTGTTTACTGCCTGTTGAGTTGAGCAGCATTTGAAAGTGTAGACCTTAATATTCTAAAATCCAATTGATATTCAGGTTAAAATATTAACCTGAATATTGGTCTGGTTTTTAGTGGCAACGCTTATTAAAAACTATTAGTGAGAATGTAGTGGGGGGCTTAAAATAATAATATCATCTGAACATAAGTTTCAGAGACAGGTGAACATAAAGCCTTGCTCCAATACTTAAAATAAACTACTGTATAAAAAAACATGCAAGGTTATTTGATGCGCCTTTTTATTGCCGAAAAACCCAGTTTAGGTCGTGCTATTGCCGAGGTTTTACCTAAGCCTCATAAAAAAGGCGATGGTTATATTAGCGCGGCTAATGGCGATACTGTGAGCTGGTGCATCGGACATTTACTCGAACAACAACAACCAGAGGCCTACGATCCCGCTTTTAAAAAGTGGAGTCATGAACACTTGCCGATTATTCCACAGCAGTGGCAGCTTGGGGTTAAAAAACAAACCGCTAAACAATTAGGGGTGTTACGTAAGTTAGTCAAACAAGCTGATCAGTTGGTACATGCTGGCGATCCCGACCGTGAAGGTCAGTTGTTGGTAGACGAGGTGATTAATTTTTTAGGCGTCACTGGGGCTAAAAAAAACACTATTCAGCGTTGTTTAATCAGTGACTTAAATCCTTCTGCGGTAAAACAATCACTGAGCAATTTACGTAGTAATCGTGAGTTTATTCCATTATCTACTTCAGCTTTGGCCCGATCTCGCGCTGATTGGTTATATGGGATCAACTTAACCCGTGCTTATACTCTGCAAGGTCAAAAAGCCGGGTATAACGGGGTGTTGTCGGTAGGGCGTGTACAAACGCCTTTATTGGGCTTGGTTGTACGCCGCGATAAAGCCATTGCCGATTTTGTGAGTAAGGCTTTTTATGAAGTCTGGGCTAGCTTAGAAACAGATCAAGGGCAGGGGTTTAAAGCAAAATGGCAACCCAGTGAACAATGCGCCAAGTTTCTAGACGAGCAAGGGCGTAATTTGTCAGAGGCGCTGGCGCAAAATGTGGCTAAGCGTGTCAGTGGACAACCAGCACAAGTTAAAAACCTAAAACGTGAGCATAAAAAACAAGCACCGCCGTTGCCCTATAATTTGTCATCTTTGCAAATAGATGCCAGCAAAGCATTTGGCATGAGCGCCCAGCAAGTGCTGGATATTTGCCAAGGTTTGTATGAGCGTCATAAATTAATCACTTACCCTCGTTCAGATTGCCGATATTTGCCTATGAGTCACTTTGTGCAGGCCAAAGAGGTACATGCCGCTGTGATGGCTAATAGTCAACATTTGGGGCCGCAGGGTAAGTTGTTAAGTCAAGCCCAGGTTGATTTAAGTCGCCAATCAAAAGCTTGGAACGATAAAAAAGTCGATGCTCACCATGGCATCATTCCCACCCAAAAAGTCAGCAATAATTTGTCTGGCAACGATGCCAAAGTGTATAGCTTGATATGCAGAAATTATGTGGCGCAATTTTTAGCTCACCATGAATTTTATGGGGTACGGGTTGAGGTTGAAATTGCTTCAGGTTTATTTGTGGCAGTGGCAAAAGAGTTAATTGCAGAAGGTTGGAAGTGCATTTTTGTACGGGCACTAAAAGCTAATAATCAAGATAACAACGGTGAAATGCAGCAATTGTTGCCACACTTAGAAAAAGGACAAGCTCTTAAATCGCTTCAAGCTGAGGTATTAGAAAAACACACTTCGCCTCCTAAGGCATACACAGATGCAAGCTTATTAGCTGCCATGACCGGGATAAGTAGCCATGTGAGCGATCCGCAATTACGGAAAATCCTCCGCGAAACCGACGGTTTAGGTACCGAGGCTACTCGTGCTGGGATCATTGAGTTGTTATTCTCTCGTGGATTTTTGTCTCGCTCGGGTAAAACAATTACGGCTACTGTGACAGGTCGAGGTTTAATTGAAGCGCTGCCAGATGTGGCGACTTATCCCGATATGACCGCACGTTGGGAATCAGAGTTGTCGGCTATCAGTGAAGGCAGAAGTCAGTACAAAAAATTGATGGGGCCTTTAGAAGCACAACTTAAAGACTTGGTTATACAAAGTCTCAGCGTATTACCTCAAGGTTTGTCTGGTTTAGGTAAGAAAAACTTTTCTAAAAAACGTAAAGGTGGCGGAAAACCTAAGTATACGGCTAAAAAACAGACTAGCTAAAACTTCTATTTGCTGGATATTGAATTTGGGAAGGCAGCTAGAGTCTATTTATGGCAATACCTTGATACTTAATTTACGCCTGGGACTGAAGACTTTGAGTATTTGCACTTAACGTTGAAGACACTCAAGCATAATTCCTAGATGCTGTGAGTGCCTTACATAAAAGGGTTGATATCTCGCTCTTAGGTTAGATACTCAGATCCATTAAATTGTAGTCTTTCATTAATGTTTTTGACTCTTTGTTCCATTCCAAAGAAATGCCTTGGTCCGCTAATGGTTTATACACATAGGGGATTTCATTCGGATAACGCTGACGCCTAGCATCAATGGCATAACCAATTGCCATTGCTCTTTTTTCTATAAATTTATCGTCAAATACAGCGGCTTCGGCATGGATACCTGCGCCTTTTACGTTAAGAACTGAAGTGCGGCGGTGAAAACCAAAGTTCACCGTGATCCTAGGCTCAAATCCGGTGTTGGCAAAAGACCCATGGACAATTTGACGGTTGCAGATAACCACATCTCCTGGGTTACATATTAGTGGTACTGCGTCTGGTAGTCTTTCACTTCCTGCATCAGCTACCATTTTTTTGATATCCATTCTGCCTAATTTGTGAGTACCAGGAATAACCCAAACACCGTTCACCGCGGTACTTCCGTAGGCTTGCGCCATGAAATTAAAGCCGTGTATGGTTTCATCAAATTCAGGGTTGTTCCAATGGGTATCACCGTCTTGGTGCCAAGACACAGCTGCGCCTAAACCGGGTTCTTTAATAAACAAACATTCATGAAATGGTGCAAAATCTTCACCATTTATTTGTGCAGCTACTTTTAATAGTTGCGGGTGTGCATAGGCTCTTAAACATGCGTCGGAAAATTGTAACGAACCTAATAATACAAAAGGAGATTCAGATGGTGCATCTTCAGCCGCTTTGGGTTCAAATAATTTAACCTGATGTCTTCCATTTGCAATGGCCGTTCCGCCTAAAGGGTCTCCAAGAGGTTTAGCCCAGAGTAGATTTGGCGCTTTGCAATCTGTACCTAATCCAGGTTCGTTATAAGAATTTAACTTTGCATCGCTGGCCACTGGAAAGCGTTTTTTTAACTCATCAAGATCCGTTTTTATATCGTTGACTTCATCTTCGCTCATGACATTTTCAAATATGTAGAAACCATATTTTGAATAGGCTTCTAATATGCTGCTATGCAAATTGCCTTGTTCGTCAAACTTAATGGGACCGCGGTTATTCAACTTAATAGCCTTTTCTTGGCCGCTCAGTAAATACTGTTTCATGTCTTGTGCCTGGTCACCATAATGTGCGGCGCAAGCTTCGATAGATTTTTGGATATCTTGTGGGATCATCAGATAATTCCTAGTGGCTAATAAAGTGATTAATAAATTTTATATTGCATTAAACTTACTGTATCATTAAATTTAATGCAATATAAAATCTACTGGGTGAACAATGAAGGTACTTAAACCGCAACGAGGTATTGCTGCTCGCACGGAAAATAAAATAAAGAGACGTCAAAATATATTGGATCAAGCCCGTACTATGATTGCAAACGACGGATTTCATTCTTTTACTCTGGCTGAATTAGCTAACAAAGCAAAAGTCACAGTGCCTACTATCCATAATTTAATAGGCAATAAAACTGACATTTGTAGGCAGCTTGTTGAAGATATGGTTACCCGCACTGAACACTTATTAGAGCAAGAGGAGTTTAGTGATCCAATCTCGACAGTAGAGGCCTTTATTGACAATTTAATCACCTTGTACCGCGATGATGAAACCTTTTACAAAGCGGCTTTTTTTATTGGTGAACAAGAAAAACTTTTTGAACATGAATTACCCTCAGGTATTTTTAGCAATGCACTTAAATTAGCCGTTCAAGTGTGCGTAGATGCTAAAGAAAAAGGTTATTTGTTAGGTAATATTGGATCTTTGATGTTGGCTGATAAATTGTTTGCTAATCAACGTTTGGCGCGGCAAGACTGGATGAATGGTTACATTGATTTAGCCGAATATAAGCATCAAGTATTAACTGGTATGTTTATTACTTTTGCAGCCGATGCTTCAGCAGATTTTCATCAAGAATTGCTGGAAAAAATTACTATTTTAAATAAGCAAGTTAAGTAGAGTAGGGATGTCTAATATTCACACAAATATAAAGGGGTTTTTCCTGTTGTCCCTACGCCGTTAAATCAACAACAACAGGTTGATTATGTAGGATTAGAGTCGTGCATTGATTATTACCTTGAAGCTGATGTTAACGGGCTAACAATATTAGGCAGCGGCGGTGAATTACCTTATTTATCTGATGCAGAGCAACTGAGAATTCTAAAATGTGCCAGTGAAAAGGTTGCTAAAAAAAAGCCGATCATTGTTGGGGTAAATACCTATAGTGCCAAACATGCCATCGATAAAATTAAGACTTATCAAGAAGATGCTGATGCCGTTTTATTGCTGTTTTGCGATTATTATAAAGGCGATTTTACTGATCTAAAGCTCGCTGTAGCAGAAGTTGCCAGTAATTCGTCATTGCCCATTCTTTATTATCACTTTCCACAAGTTTCAGGTTTATTCCTCAAACCTCAGCAAATAGTGGCAATACTTGAACTAGATAATGTTGTTGGTATGAAAGATAGCGCGTTAAATAATTACGCAGCAAAAAAGGTTTTAAATGCTGCAAAAGGCACACATTATTTTACTGGTTTAAGTTTGTTGATGCCTAAATTAGCCGATCTTGGATGTGTTGGTAGCATATGCCCGTTAGCGGTGATTTCCCCCGTTTTAGCCAACGAGTTGTATCATTTAAGTTTTGGAAAAAATTCAGCCAAACTAAAAATAAAACAAAAACAGTTAACACAACTCCTGCCTATCATTAGTAATCCTAGCGCACCAGCCGACTTACAATTCTTAGTACTCAGTGTCATTAGTAAATTGCCAGTACAAATACTTAAAACTGCTTTAAGTCCTCATGCGGCCTCAAAAGAGGCATTGCGACATCTCGGATTGCCAATCTGTGATGTTGTACGTAGTCCGCTTCCAGCTTTGTCAGAAGGCGACAGCGAAAACATCATGGCTTGCCTTACACGAGCAGAGCTAAAAACTTCAGAACGTTAATTTTAGGAAAAAAAAGGATCTTATTGCTTGAAAATCAACTAAGCGGCCTCATCTTCTATCCATCATTTTAGCAACCACTACTTAGGAGATACTTGACCATGGCTGAAGCAGCTCATCAAGAAACTCATGGATTTCAAACTGAAGTAAAACAATTACTACAACTGATGATCCATTCGCTTTACTCAAACAAAGAAATATTCTTACGTGAATTAGTATCCAACGCCGCCGATGCTGCGGATAAATTACGCTTTAAAGCTTTGTCAAACGACAGCCTTTACGAAGGCGACGGTGATTTACACGTTAAGCTCAGTATCGATAAAGAAGCTGGCACTATTACTATTGCCGACAACGGTATTGGTATGAATAAGGCTGACGTAATTGAACATCTTGGTACTATCGCTAAGTCTGGAACTAAAGAGTTTTTTGGTAAGTTGTCTGGTGACGATGCCAAAGATTCACAACTTATTGGTCAATTTGGTGTTGGTTTTTATTCAGCCTTTATTGTTGCTGATAAAGTCACTGTACGCACTCGTGCTGCAGGTGACGATAAAGCACAAGGTGCCCAGTGGGAGTCAGCCGGTGAAGGTGAGTTTACTATTGCCGATATTGAAAAAGCTGAACGCGGCACAGAAATCACTCTGCATTTAAAAGAAGAAGAAAAAGAATTTTTAGATGATTGGCGTTTACGTTCAATCGTTAGCAAATATTCTGATCACATCAGTATTCCTGTGAAAATGTTCAAAGCAGAAGAGCCTGAACGTGACGGACCTAAAGGCCCTGATGGTGAAGAAGGCGAAAAAATTCCTGCAGTACCAGCCTTTTGGGAAGCAGTAAACAAAGCCACAGCACTTTGGACTCGTGACAAGTCTGATGTAAGTGACGACGAATACAAAGAATTCTACAAACATATCTCTCACGACTTTAGTGATCCTATGACTTGGTCACATAATAAAGTTGAAGGTAAAACTGAATACACCAGCTTGTTATATATCCCAAGCAAAGCACCTTTTGATATGTGGAACCGTGATAACAAACACGGCCTTAAACTTTATGTGCAACGCGTATTTATCATGGATGACGCTGAGCAAATGTTGCCAACATACCTGCGTTTTGTGAAAGGTTTGTTGGACTCAAATGACTTGCCGTTAAACGTGTCTCGTGAAATTTTACAAGACAACAAAGTCACTCAAGCCATGCGTCAAGGTTGTACTAAACGCGTATTGCAAATGCTTGAAAAAATTGCCAAAAATGATCCTGAAAAGTATCAGGCATTTTGGACTGAGTTTGGTAATGCATTAAAAGAAGGGCCAGCTGAAGATCACGCCAACAAAGAAAAAGTGGCTGGTTTGTTGCGTTTTGCATCAACTCATTCTGATTCAGAGGCGCAAACTGTTTCTCTTGCTGATTACATTAGTCGCATGCAAGAAAAACAAGATAAAATTTACTACATCACCGCAGACAACTATAAAGCGGCTAAATCTAGCCCACATCTAGAGATCTTCCGTAAGAAAGGTATCGAAGTGTTGCTAATGGCTGATCGCGTAGATGAGTGGTTAATGTCTCATTTAACTGACTTTGATGAGAAATCTTTCCAATCTGTCACTCACGGTGCATTGGATTTAGGTGACTTAGAAGACGAAGAGAGCAAGAAAGCCCTAGAAGAAGCAGAAAAACAAGTTGAAGGTCTAGCTGAACGAGTAAAAGCCGCCTTGGGTGATAAAGTGAAAGATGTGAAATTCACCCATCGTTTAACTGATTCTCCTGCTTGTATTGTGGCCGACGAACAAGGCATGACTACTCAAATGATTAAACTGATGCAAGCTGCAGGTCAACCTGTACCTGAAGCTCAGTATCATTTTGAACTGAATCCTGAACATCAGTTAGTTAAGTTATTAGCTGAGGTACAAGATGAAGAGCAGTTTGCACAGTGGACAGACGTGTTGTTTGATCAAGCAGCCCTGTCTGAACAAGGTAGTTTAAAAGACCCAGCAAGCTTTGTGCAGAATTTAAACAAGCTACTAGCAAGCTTAGCTAAATAGGCAACAATCAACGCAAGTTGGTTAACTAAAAACGGGCTTAGATGCCCGTTTTTGATTTAACTTGATAAAAGTACAGGTATTAAGACCTTTGTCGTATATGCAGGGCTTAATATTCTTGTAACATTAAAGTTGAATGTGTAAAGTTGCGGCTTTACTTTTTTAACTCAACTTATAATTCAGAGGACACAGCATGCGCATTATTCTTCTTGGTGCTCCTGGTGCAGGTAAGGGTACCCAAGCCCAATTTTTAATGGGTAAGTTTGGTATCCCACAAATATCAACTGGAGACATGTTACGTGCAGCAATTAAAGCCGGTACAGAGCTTGGATTGATTGCAAAACGCGTAATGGATGAGGGCAAATTGGTTTCTGACGAATTGATTATTGGTTTAGTAAAAGAACGTATTAGCCAAGATGATTGTGCTAAAGGTTTTTTACTAGATGGTTTTCCTCGTACAATCCCCCAAGCTGACGCAATGAAAGACGCAGGTATCAAAATTGATCATGTTATCGAATTTGATGTGGGTGACGAAATCATAGTTGAACGAATGAGTGGACGCAGAGTGCATCCCGGTTCTGGTCGAGTTTATCACTTACGCTACAACCCACCTAAGGTTGAAGGTAAAGATGATGAGACGGGTGAAGAATTGGCCATACGTCCAGACGATCAAGAACAGACTGTGCGTAAACGTCTTGGTATTTACCACGAGCAAACTAAACCGCTAATTAGCTATTATTCGAAGTTAGCTACGTCAGGTGATTGTGCTTATCATAAGATTGACGGTACTCAAGCTGTGCAAGTTGTTGCTACTCAATTAGAGACCTTATTGAGTTAGTGGATCAAACTTAATTTTCGTTTGTTAGTTTGATTGAAGCCCGCGTATAGTGGGCTTTTTTGTAGCTAATCCCCCATTTTGAGGAGAGATTGTATGCATACACCTATCACTGCTTTTTATGCTGGTTTATTGGGGATATTGTTTTTTTATTTTTCGGTCTTGGTTATTAAAGGTCGACGGGATAAACAAATATCCTTAGGGGACGGTGGCGATCATCATTTTCAACAAGTGATCCGAGCCCATGGTAATTTTAGCGAATACACACCTATAGTGCTCATCTTGCTTTTTGTCGCTGAAGTAAACTTAAGTAACCCCATTATTTTACATCTGGCAGGTACAGCACTGATATCAGGGCGTTTCATACATGCGTTTGGATTACGTCGCCACTCAGGCACAAGTTGGCAGAGAGTATGGGGAATGTTACTGACTTTTGCCTCTCTGATAACTTTGAGTGTATTAAATATTCTGGTGTTGTATAAATAACCAGAGCTCTGGATCTGTTTAATGTATCTGCAGTGCAACTAAAATTCTCTAACAGACTGTTATTATTGTAATTATTTAAAAGGAAGCGGCAGGTCTTAACCAGAGTTCAGGCTAAATAATGGTAATTGACTGCTAATTTGAGAAAGTATTTCAAATAAATTGTAACAAGCTACATTCAGTCAGATTGTTTGCACATATTGTTGTATTTTACTCATTTACCCATCTCATGTTGCCGCAAATATTTCGATATTTGTGGACCTAGGCCTTTATCGACAGCTACCTACCAATTTGCAGCGGCCTTAATAAATATCTTGTTTTCTTTACAGTAAATTTTTTGTCATTTCACTTTTCGTTTAAAACTTTCGACTTAGTAATAATAAGATTTTGAGTTTTATCACTTTTAGACACGCTTGGTTACGTATCTATGTTTTAAATATACCCTCTACTTTACTAAGCTTATTTTAAAGATGTGCTCAGAGGGAATACTCTTTGGGCCAGTTGTGATCGTTCTAAACTGGGAACCAAAAAATGAAAACAAGCACAAAAATTATCACTGGCGTTATTATTTTAGCTATTGCTGGGGTTGTCATATTTCAACTAACCAAAAAAGAAGAAAACAAAGGAATAGAAGTCGAGATTGCTAAAGTCGAATTAGCGACCATTATTCAGAAGGTTAATGCGACCGGAAAGATCCAACCAAAAACTAAAGTAAACATCAGTGCCGATGTCAGTGCCAAAATCACTAAGTTAGAAGTAAAAGAAGGCGATTGGGTTGAGAAAGGTCAGTTCTTATTAGAGCTTGACCGAGAACGTTATATTGCAAGCATGGAAAGTGAGGAAGCTAATGTTCGCTCAGCCCAGGGCCAAGCAAAATTAATCATGGAAAATTTGAAGCAAACCAAACGAGTACTCGAAAGAGCCAAGGAATTAGTGGCCAAAAAGCTCGATTCCCAAGCTAATTTGGACATTGCTGAAGCTGCACACCAAGTTGAGCTGGCTCGCCATGAATCAGCCTTAGATCGCGTTGAACAAACAAGAGGCATGTTAAAACAGTCCAAAGATGCTCTGTCTAAAACAACCATCTACGCACCTATGTCTGGCACCATTAGTAAACTCAATAAAGAATTAGGTGAAATTGCCATTGGCTCTCAGTTTCAGGAAGACGTGATTATGATAATCGCTAATCTTAATGACATGGAAGCCTTGGTAAAAGTAGATGAAAATGACATTGTTTCAATCGCACTTGGTCAACAAGCAGAAATTGAAGTAGATGCACTTTTAGGCAAAAAAATAGTGGGTCAGGTTAGTGAAATTGCCAGTAGTGCAGTTGATCAACAACCAGGTAATAACAACCAAAAAACAGAATTTGAAGTCACTATCAGTATAACCAGTAACGTCAAAGAGCTCCGCCCAGGTATGACAGCCAGTGCTGACATAGTGACAGATACTCGTGAACAAGCAGTCAGTGTGCCTCTGCAATCAGTCACTGTTAGAACCGCAGAGCAATTAAAGTCCGAGGGGAAAACCTATACACCGGGTGAAGATGGCTTTGTTGAGGTAGTGTTTGTGGTGAGCAACAATAAAGTTGAAGCCAAACAAGTGACCACAGGTATTCAAGGCGAAGCGTCAATTGAAATTATTCAAGGTGTGAGTGCTGGTCAAGACATAGTTATCGGCAGCTATCGTGCGATATCCCGTGAGCTGGAGAACGACTCTGAAGTGAGCGTTAAGGAAAAAGGGGATAACTAGCATGAGTAGCCCAATCAAGCCCTCAGCTACATTGGTAATTGACAATGTGGCGAAAACTTACCAGATGGGTGAGCAACAAGTAAAGGCCCTTAAAGGTGTTTCTCTAACCATTCATGCCGGTGAGTATGTGGCTATCATGGGTCCGTCTGGCTCAGGTAAGTCTACTTTAATGAATATGATTGGCTGTTTAGATGTGCCCACATCAGGTACTTATTTACTCGAAGGTGAGTCGGTAGGCGAGATGACTGAAGATCAACTGGCGGGAATTCGCAACGAAAAAATTGGCTTTGTTTTTCAAACCTTTAATTTGGTCCCAAGAGTCAGCGTGTTCAGTAATGTCGAGTTGCCACTTATTTATAAAGGCGTAAGTAAATCACAACGCAAAAAAATTGTTGATAAGGCAATTGAGTCTGTTGGTTTGATGTCTCACAAAGATCATAAACCCAATGAATTATCTGGCGGACAGCGTCAGCGAGTAGCCATTGCTAGGGCGTTAGTCTGTGGTCCATCGATTATTTTAGCTGACGAACCCACAGGTAATCTAGACAGCCAAACGGGTGACGACATCATGGCTCTGTTGAATGAGCTACATGAAAAAGGCAATACCATAGTGTTAGTTACCCATGAAGATGACATAGCAGAACACGCCCAGCGAGTGGTTAGATTAAAAGATGGTCTACTCGAAAGTGATAAACAACAGGTAGCTAAACGTTTACGTGTTGTGGCGGAATAGATACTTGATCCTATTCAGTCTAATGAATTGAGATAAATTATGAAATTAACGTTGGAAATAAGCGAATCTTTTAAGATTGCTTTAAATGCCCTAACAGTGAATAAGGCTCGGGGGACTTTGACTGCCCTTGGGATCATTATTGGTATAGTTGCGGTAATAGTAACTATGACTGCCGCAAACGGTTTACAAATATCGTTTCGAGAATCTTTTGCCTCTGTAGGCTCTGATGTGATTTATGTTTCCCAGCGCCCTTGGGTACAAAACGGTTCATGGTTTAGATTTAGAAACCGCCCACCTATTACTTTAGACGCCAGTGAGCAACTGCAGCAAAGACTACAAGGTCAAGGCGTGGTAAATCCCAGCATGGGCCAAAACCAGTCAATAAAGTATCAAACTAAAGTCATGGATAATGCCAGGGTTATTGGCACAACGGATAAACAAACCATAGTGTCAAATATGTTGCCTGAAAGTGGCCGTTTTTTGATGCCTTTCGATGTGGCCTATAAAAAACAAGTGGTGGTGATTGGCTCTGAAATCGCTACTGGGTTATTCGAACATTTTGATCCCCTAGGCCAAGAGATAAAGATTGGCCGCTATAAATTCAAAGTAGTGGGCGTAATGGAAGAGCAAGGAGGCAGTATTTTTGGAGGACCAAATTTTGACCGACAAATGTTTATTCCTATTACTACTTATAGCAAAGTGTTTGGTAACAGTGGCGGCAGAGCGAATGTTGATATTGCTATTAAAGCCCCATCACCTGATGCCATGGAGGACTTTGAATACCAAGTAATAGGTGAAATGCGCAAGATTAGAGGCTTAAAACCCATAGAAGAAGATGATTTTGCGATTAATAAACTGGGTACATTATTAGATGCTTATAATTCAATAATGGGGGTGGTGGTAGCCGCAGGTTTAGGCATTACCAGTATCTCACTTTTTGTTGGTGGGGTAGGGGTGATGAATATCATGTTTGTTTCAGTCACAGAGCGCACTAAAGAAATTGGGATCCGCAAGGCGATTGGTGCCAGGCGGCGAAATATACTGATGCAATTTTTATTCGAAGCCTTATTGATTTGTTTATTTGGTGGGATAGTCGGTTTGTCTGTTGCTGCAGCGATAACTGAAGTGTTGAATCAAACCTTATTACCAGCGAGCTTGTCACCGACCATTATTATTGCGTCCTTGGTTATCTCAATGTTAGTCGGGGTGATATCTGGTTTTGTGCCTGCCTATAGAGCGGCAAAACTGGATCCTATCGAGGCCTTAAGATATGAATAGTTGGAGTCAATAATATGAGATTATTCGACACGTTTGTGATGTCCTTAGGGGCAATTCGTAGTAATAAATTGCGCTCAAGTTTAACCTTATTTGGAGTTATTTTAGGTGTGGCTTCAATTATAGGCGTGATGACCGCTATTTCGGTGGTACAAAATACTATGGAAAAGGAGATGACAGTATTAGGCACGCAAACCTTTCAAGTACAAAAATGGCCTAATGGATTTTCCAGTGATGAACAAAGACGTGAAGCCATGAAATGGCCAGCAGTGACCTTAGATGAGGCACAAGCGATCCGTGACCAAGTACAATCTGTCGATTTGGTAGGTACCGAATTTTGGGACGGTGGCAAGGTGGCCACATTTAATGGTTACAGTACCGAACCTATGGTGTCTCTGTGCGGTGGATCACCTGAATATGCAGAAAACAATACTCATTATATTGCCAATGGCCGTAATATTTCTCGTATGGATATGATGGCTCATAGAAAAGTAGTGGTATTAGGTAATGCCTTGGCCAATGAACTCTTTCCTTTTACTGATCCCATTGGCAATAAAATACGAGTAGACGGCACAAAATATGAAGTGATTGGTACTTTTGTCCCTAAAGAGTCGGCTTTTGGTGGGCCTTATGAGGTGTTGGCACTGATCCCCGGCACAACTTACTCACAAACTTATGGCTTAGTGGATGGTCGTGGTTTTCAACGTTCGGCGAATGTCACCATTCATTCTCGCACACCAGAGTTATTAGACGATGCCATTGAAGAAACTCGCAGCGTGCTGCGGCGTATTCGCGGCTTGAAGCATAACGAAGCCGACAATTTTTATTATTTCACTAGTTTGAGTCAAATTGACGAATTTAATGAATCAACCAAACCAGTAAAAATAGGTGCCTTTATCATGGGCACTGTCGCCTTGATTGTGGCGGGTGTTGGTATCATGAATATTATGTTGGTGTCAGTGACTGAACGTACTAAGGAGATAGGCATTCGAAAATCACTAGGTGCAAAAAGACGGAATATTCTGACGCAGTTTCTAATCGAGGCAGTGGTACTGTGTAATTTAGGTGGTGTGATTGGTATTTTACTGGGCTTTGGATTAGGCAATATCACCTCGGCACTTACTGGCTTTGAAGCCAATATCCCCTATGAGTGGGCATTGTTAGGTATGGGGTTTTGCAGCTTTATTGGTATTACATTTGGCATGATACCTGCGATAAAAGCCTCTAAGTTAAATCCTATTGAAGCGTTAAATAATGAATAGGTATTTTAAATTTACAATTATTTAGTTTGGTTTTATTTCAATATAAAAAAACGGCGCTCACTAGGCGCCGTTATCTTTTACACATAAAACAGGGAGAGTTTTGGAAGCTTATTCGTTATTTTCGATAAGCTTACTACCAATCTCTATTTTTCTCGGCTTTTTCGATTCAGGTACCACACGTTCTAAATCGACGTGTAATAAACCATGCTCTAAGTCAGCAGCTAATACTTTAACGTGATCCCCTAGTTGGAATTTACGTTCAAAGCTTCGCTCTGATATGCCTTTGTGTAGGAACTTACGCTCTTCCTTGGTGGAAGCGTCATCCGTTTCTTTGGCGGCCTTAGTACCAATAACCTGTAAGGTATTTTCTTGCACTTCTATGCTAACTTCATCTTTAGCAAATCCGGCAATAGCCATAGTAATACGGTATTTATCCTCGGCTAACAATTCAATATTGTAGGGAGGGTAAGAAGATTGTTTTTCGTTTCTTGAAGCCGTGTCAATCATTGAAGCTAAGTGGTCAAAACCAATAAATGAACGGTAAAGTGGAGATAGATCGATGTTACGCATTGTGTATATCCTCGTAAATTAAGCAATATAAAATTTTAAGTTGCCCCGAAAAATCGGCGGCGTTTAGGTTTAGATTTCCTATCACCAAACCCAGTATGGGCTGTGCTAATTAAATTTAATTAACACCTCAGAAACAAGTCCTGTGTTTCTGTGTCAACCCTTTCGGCGTCGACAAGATATATATGTAGTTGCCAATGTATTTTTCAATATCAAATTCAAAATAAATTATTATTAATATTTAACTGTATGAATTTTAAGGAAAATAAATTTAAATTATTTTAACGATCCTGCAACTGCAGCCCGTGCATGAATAAAAGTGGTGTCATAAAGTTTGCTTTTTGTATGACTTTTTTCAATTAACAAACCAATTTCAGTGCAGCCCAAAATGATCCCTTGAGCGCCGCGATGGGTCAAATTTTGTATGATTTCTAAATACTGTTCACGAGATTGTTTGTCTACTATTCCCAAGCATAACTCTTGGTATATAACGCGATGAATAATATCTTGCTCAGCGTCAGTAGGAACCACTACATCAATTGAAAATTTATCGGTTAATCTGTCTTTGTAAAAGCCCTGTTGCATAGTGAATTTAGTACCGATCAGCCCGATCTTGGTCATTTTATCTGCAACAAGTTGTGTTCCTGTCGCATCGGCAATATGCAGTAAAGGGATGTTCACAGCATCAGATACTTGGGATGCCACTTTATGCATTGTGTTGGTACAAATCAGAAAAAAGTCCGCCCCGGCGGCTTCAAGAGATTTAGCCGCATTGGATAAAATCTCTGCTGTTTTTTGCCAATCACCTTGATGCTGTAAAGCTTCTATTTCTGCGAAATCAACACTGACTAAAACCAACTTAGCCGAATGTAAGCCACCTAGTTGCTGTTTAATGCCTTGATTGATCAATTGGTAATAACTGGCTGTTGATTCCCAACTCATACCACCTATTAGTCCGATAGTTTTCATGGTTGTAACTAACCTTCATTTTGTAAAAGTCTTGAAGGTTATAATACCCATTAGGCAAAAAAAAGCCCGCGTTAAAGCGGGTTTAAGGGACACTATAAGAACTACACAATTGATTCTTCCAATGTGAAATTAAAGATCAAACTTATTGCTTCAAATAGGGTAAATAAGCTTAGCCTTGTGTAAGAACTATAAATGTTTATGCTGGTATTAAAAGCGTGGCTTGTACACCTGTTATATCAGAGCGGTTTCTGATGATTAAGTCCCCACCGTGATTCACCAGAATTTGTCTCGACAATGACAAACCAATACCTGTTCCTTGTTGTTTTGTAGTGTAAAAAGGTACAAATAAGTTGTCCATATTGCTAATGCCGCTGCCGTGGTCGCGTATTTCAATTTCAATAAACTGGCTGTCTTTTCGCCAGAAAATATTAATTTTTTCTGCTGGGTTATGGTACATCGACTCACAAGCATTTTTTAATAAGTTAACCAATACTTGTTGCAGTTGGTCTTTGTCTGCGTAAACCACTAATTCCGCTGAATCAAGCACAATATTGGCGTCAGTAAATAACAAAGCTACCGACTGGATTAATGGTTCAATATTAAATAGAGACTTATTAGGTAAGGGTAATTTTGCTAGTTTTTGATAACGTTGGATAAACATATTTAGTGATTGGGCTCGTTCAGTTATAACGCCTAATCCCTCTTTCAAATCGTTATCTAAATCCGTACCTGAATATTGTTTCTCAACCATTTTTTCCAATGTTTCTCCTATGGAAGCAATAGGAGCAATAGAATTATTAATTTCATGGCTGAGTACTCGTAATAATTTTTGCCAAGCTTGCCTTTCTTCCTCTCGTAATAAATTTTGAATATCAGTGATAAAAATAAGTGTGTGTTTGATACCTTTTTCAAAATATTGGTCGGTGCGGATCAGCACCTTTTTTTTATGTTGCTTGATCTCGAATTCGGCTACTTTGTTGTAATCTTTAGACAGGACATTTTGTAGACCTAGTTGTTTAATTGGCCAGCCTTGCATTTCTTCAAAGCGACATTTGAATAACTTTTCTGCGGCAGGGTTCATTAA
>TARA_R110002153_G_scaffold31294_6_pt1 | contig 21353 bp, 15 predicted proteins | sample TARA_R110002153 | Tara Oceans TARA_R110002153 (sample SAMEA4398193) | marine metagenome | biome: Polar Biome; feature: [SRF] surface water layer (ENVO:00010504); material: water (ENVO:00002006), including particulate matter (ENVO:01000060) such as... | depth 5 m
GTTTAACGGCTCCCATCTACCTTCGTTTTTTAACTTTTGAGCAAGCGGGCTTTGCTTCATTACATCCCATTGCTCATCACTCATATTTAAAAACTGTGACAATGCCTCACCTCTTGCCTGATCTACAACTTGTAGACCTTCTCTAAAGTTTTCACCGTTACGCATTACCATAGCGTTTGTACCTACTGCAGCCCAATAAGGCAATGACTTTCCTGCCATTTTTGCTAAATAACCAGCTCCCCTAGTTACAGCCATACCTGGTATCATAAGGGATAAACTACTAGCAACAGATACACCATTGCTAAACCACCAACCATCATCACCTATATCCCAAGATTTATTAGGATTTTCTAAATATATAGGAAACTTTTTTCTTGTTTGCTTCTGCAGATTATCTCCCCATCTCATAAGCTCGTTACTAAAATCGCTGTAACCAGCCTGTGGGTTTAATCCAGACTCTCTTAATCCCCAGTTAACTAATGCTTCACCTCCCTCATATAAAGAACCAAATCCTTGAGCAGTACCACCAACAATCTCTCCAGCCAATACCTGTGCAGCCCAATTACCAAATTGTTTATGCATAGGTGCATTTAATGCACGCTCTTTAACTATACTAGAATCATCTAACGTAAAAGATCTACCTATCCTATCAAAAGATTCTAAGTCTCCTATTGATTTTACACCACCAGTTTTATATGACTGTCTAGAGTAACCAGAATGATCTGCAAACGGATCTTTTTTAGGCATATTCCATTTAACACCTGTCTCGTTTCTTTTTTCTTCTGGTAAATTAGTAGTCGGATCTAGTGTTGTGTTAGATCCGTTAGCATATTTCTTCTTCATAAACTGTTAATTACTGAGCTATATAATCGTTAGGGTTTCGAGATCGTAGGTATGTATTTAAGAAATTTTCGTAAAAATGGAAACTCTCTTCTGGTGTAACAAAACGATATACACCATTCTTATTAGCCTGTAATGCTTCTATACGATCTTTAGGAAGCTGGTCTAGTGCGCCTGCTTGTTCGTATATTGTATACATTACTTCAGCATAACCCCCGTTAGTAAGGTCTCCGTTTGTATTAGTTATATCGGGTAAACCGTATGTTAGCGCTAATTGCTTTTGGTATCTTTCATACGATTCACCTTCATTTATACCTTCAGTTTGTCTTACTTCAGGGTCTACAGCAAGATTAATACTAAATAGTTGTCCCTTGTACTTATCTTTAGTACCTACTCTTAAAGTAGGCTCTATAGCGTTTATAGGGAAATTTCCAGTAGGAGAGTCTATAAGCGCAGGCTTAAGACTCATACCGTTGTAAATACTACCGTTAGTATTTCTATTATACCTGTCGCTAGTTTTTATATCTATATTTTGTCCAGGATTAGTACTATTATACATATCTTCTAATCTTTGCACAATAGATTGATCTACTCTTGGTCTAAGTTTTACTCTGTATTGAGGAGCTTGCATGTTTTTTTGCCCTGATTTAGTACCCGCAGATTTAGGTCTTACTACATAATAAGTACCCTGCTCTATACCACCGTCTACAAATCCTGCTATCTCGTAACCTCTACCATTTAAATTCTTTAAAGCCTCACTGTCTGGGGAGTCTCCTGTTGCTACTCCTTTAGCGTTTTCCATATCAAAAACTTCAGACCCGTTAAAGTTTGTTGTAAAAAATGTTGTTATCTCTTTAGCAACATCAGGCTCTACTGTGTATGCCTGCATTCTATTATTAATAGGGTTGTCGTCTATAAAGTTATTTAAAGATTTTTTATAGCTCTCTCCTCCATTTCCTAACCATTCTTTGTAATCCGTAATATATTTTGTAGCAGCAGCATTTATTTCAGTCTTTTGTTTTTGCGGTAGTTTATTATAAGCAGGATTTTTTATTAATGTGCTTACAGCTAGAGCATTCTCACCGCCTATATCTATCATACCAAAAGCTTCTATAGGATTCTCTGCAGCTTTTATTAATGAGTTTTGCATACCAAGAAAGTCGTAAGAACCCATTCCTAAAACATCGTAATTATTAGAATTAAGCTTAGGCTCTGTTTGACCTATTTGATATAAACTTCCAGCATCATAACCGTAAAAATCTATAGGATTATTAGGATCTGCTGTTACTCCTCCTTCGACTAATATGTCGTTAAAGTCGTCTGTAGCTATATCTATAAAAGATTGATTTTGTAATATAGTTTGTTCGTAAGGTTGTATTTGGGCGTAGTAATTTGGGTTGTTGTCTTTCTTTACACTTTGCATGTTAAGAATATTACTATTAACAGTTTCTGTAGCATCAGCTATGTTACCGTAACTACCCATATCCTCATCTTTTACATCCATTCCGTAAGAAGGATATGGATCGCCAGTTTGATCGTTGTTACTACTATTGCTAGATCCTTTCTTATTAGCTATTTGTGTTTTACCTTTTACATATTCATCTAGAACATTATCAAGTTCGTACGCTAACATCTCATCTGCAACATCTTCTGCACTTCTTCCTGCGTAAGCATCAGGATTAGTTCTAATTTTTTCTTCTGCAGTTCTTATAAACATTTGGTACTCAGGCTTCATTTTGTAATCTGACATTACACCCTCGTTAACAAGGTTACCTAAGTCTTCTCTTGTAACATATTGTCCGCTACTTATTAGTTGACCATTTTCATCTACAACTAACTCTTGTATACCTTGGTAATTATTTACCATTTGTTCAAGAGGCGCTCTAGTATCTAGAGGTTGGTAACCAGGAGTTTCTAACATCCATGGAGCAATAGTTCCATCAGGAGCTAAACTTCCTTGCCACTCGTTTTCATAGTATCTATCAAAAGATATATCTTCTTCTCTAGCTCCCTGAGCTCTTAATACAGCTGCTTGTTTTCTTTGTTCTTTTACTTGTTTGTAATGTTCAGGGGCGTATAGTAAAAATTTATTACTTGAGACCTCTTGAGCTATTGTATTAACATCTTGTTGTACACCAGGTGCAGACAAATCTCCGCTATATCTTTCAAAGATTTCATTGATACGTGTATCTGTTTCGTTTTGTAAGTTACTAAGATTACCCCTATCTTTAGGGTCAACTAAAACATTAAAACTATTTTTTATAGCGTTACTATTTTCCATTACTTGATCGTAACGTTGCTGCTTATATCTAGCCGCATTAGTTAACTCTTGGAATGGAAAATCCATACCGTAATCTACCATTGGTATCTTACTTGCTTTATAATACTTACCCATAATTACAAATATACTTAATTATTTACTTACGTCTTCTTTTCTTTTTAGATTTTTTTGCATAACCACCAGAGTAATATTTTTGTCTAGCTGGCCCACCCATCATATTCCCATCTTCTGAGGCTACTACTTCTTCCTGTCTATTTATTGGGTCTACAAATTCAATCCTACCTGATTCAGGGTTATATTTATAATTACCTGCTCCAGTATTCTGAGCCATTAACATATTAGTTAACATGTCGTTTCTGTTTTTACCCATCAACAAACCAGCAGCTACTGAGTCAGCGTTGTTTTGACTAAGAGCTGTGAAGTAAGCATCTTTAGCTGCCTCGTCTCTGTCAAATTGTTCTAAGTTAAGTTTGTCTGAATATACATTACCTTGTAGTTCTTGACTTGCTTTCTTACCATACATGTCTGATAAAGAATTAGCTAGTAAAGAATCTGCTTTCATGTTTTGAGTCATAGCGTCATTAGCAATGTTTTGCTTATAAGCTTCTTGGTCTTGTATGCTTCTAAATCTTTCTGCTCCTCTCATTCTTGTTCCCATGTTAGCATTTATATCAGCTTTTATACCTCTATTTGCTAATTTAAGATTATCCATAGCTGAGTTATAATCAAATCTAGATTGCTTCATAAGGTCTTCTCCTACATTAGGGGCCTTATCTGTAGCCTCCATCATTTCCTCTGTAATGTTTCTAGCTTCATTTACTCCAGCTGATAACGCACCTTCAGCAATATCATCTCCAGGACCTCTAAGACCCTCTTCTTTTTTACTTGAAAGATTTTTAAATAGACCCGCTAAATCTATACCCTCTGCTCCTGGATAAGGACCTTCGTAATTCGGATCTACAGTTTCATTAAACTCTGGCATAGTTGCTTTTTGTAATTCAGGCCCTACAAAATTAGTTGATATAGGTCTTGCAGGTATTGTAGTCATACCTTGAACTTCTTCAATTGGCATACGACCCTCTGTTCCTACTCTATTATAATCTAACTCCATAGGAGTAACTGGTGGAGCTTCAGGTCTGTTTAAATCGCTTATATCAGGTATACCATCACCATCTGTATCCTGAGACATCATGTTAGGATTAACATTTATATTAGGATCGTAGTCTGGGGATACAGGTTGATCCGCTAAAGGAACTCCTGTACCTGGAACAGCATCTGGAGTTCTACTTTCTACTATATCTATATTAGGTATCTGTACAGCATTAAAATCTGCTAAAGATTTTTCAAAGTTGTCATCTTCTTCTCTTGCTATCTGCATTACAAAAGGATCTAGCTTAGCTAGTTCAGCCTCTTTTTCCTCTTTATTAAGTTCGTCATTAGATATTATTTCGTTAGCTATTTCTTTTTGATCTAATACTAACTGATCAAAAGGATCAACTGTTGCTGTAGAATCTGATTGCTCGCTTGTATTTGCTTCTATCTGTTCTTCTACTACAAGATCCTTTCCTGTGTTGTCGGTTGGAACACTGCTAAAGTCAAAATCAAAATCATTGTTTATTCCTGCGACACGCTTATCGCTCATGCCCCCACCAATACCTTTACCTCTTAACCAATTGTTTAATTTTTTTTGTGCTGTAGCTTCATCTCCTGAGTATATATTTCTTATAGCTCTACCTTTTTCGTTATAGATTGCATATGTAATGTTACCGTTTTCTGCTACTTCTTTTTTAACTCTGTATCTATTTTCTTTTACTTCGTCACCTTCTGCATACTTGTCAAGGTCTCCTCCCATATACATATTAACAAGAGCTTGCTTTTCCATGTCATTTAACATCTTTACTTTACTCCCATGTTTATACTTACCTTCATCAGATATAGAAGTATTAGAAGTTAATAGCTCATCTATCTTAGTTTTTGCAGTAGCTTCTTTTTTAGCTCTTTCGTCTTTTATTCTTTGCTTTAAGTCTGCTTGCGCAATGTTATTTTTCTCTAACATTCTTTGTAGACTAGTAGCTTCGAACTCATCTCTAGCACTATTTAATTTGCTCTCTATAGCGGTTTTTTGTTTATCTAATTTTTTCTTTTCATTAGAAAACTTTCCATTAGGATATATAAATGTTTCTCCACCCGCAACTTCAGCAACTTCAGGACCTGCTTCATTTACAATAATCTCTTCGTTACCCATTCCTTCTGCAGGAGTATTCATTATTGTTCCCCCTTGATTTTCATTTTTACCAGGTATAGTAAATGTTCCTTCGTATCCCTGTGGTACGTCAACATAGTCTTCCTGTTGAGGTGTGTCTCCTTGATACTGAGCCGCGTCTCCACCATCTTCAAAAGAAATTCCTACTCCAAGCTTAGGCATAAATTGCTTCGTATTAAAGTTGTACTCCATACCAGCTTTAGGTTCAACCCTTGTACCAAATGGACCAGTTTTAGTAATACCTAAATTACCTGATGCAAAAGGACCTTTCATAGACTCTGGTGTACCAGACCCACCTCTATAACCACCTGAGCCGTATAAGTTAAGAGAAGATCCGCCTCTAGGCCCTAAACTTAAACCTAAACCAGCACCACCCTCTATTGATGTAGTACCTCTAGTTGTTCTTTCTTCGTCATTAGATAACATACCACCTACAGAACCTTTATAGTAAGCAAAAGGACTTACACCGCCATACGTATTTCTACCAAAAGAGTCTCCTTTAGTTCCTCCACCTATTGTAAGATTAGCTCCTGGTCCAGTTGTTCCAGGAGTATTACCTTGATTATAACCTAAGTTAATTTTAGTTTTATCACCTAAAGGTATATTACCAAACACACCACCTGTGTTACCTGTCATAGACCCTGATAGTTTAAGAGGATTATAACCACCACATTTATCTGGGTTAGCTGCACAATAAGCTTCTTTTTCTTCCTCGCTCATTGATTCTAGGTCTCCACCTTCTTCCATACCTTTTAATATTTTATGTTGTACGTTACCTGGTAAAGCCATAAACCCTGGATTGTTAACTCCTCCACCACTTTTAAATGTTCTATTAACAGCCCCAGTAGGAAGAGGAACAATTGCATTAGGATTTGCTATAGTATCTATATCACCTTGATTAAAATTACTAGTGTTTGAGTAGTTACTATTATCTAGATTCGTAAAAGTTCCTCCTGAGTCTACGCCTTTTTTTATAAACCCTTGACTATAATCCATTAAAGTACTTGCTGTTGCTGGTCCAAAAATACCATCACCAAAACTTTTTTCCTGTCCCCCTTCATATTGAAAAGTATCAGTACTTGTTAAATTTCCAAGTCTATTTTGAAAATCTGTTATTTGTTCTGGACTGTAACTTTGAGACATATGCTCACTTAAGTTTGTTAACATATCAGCAGTAGGTCTATAGTCTAGCTGGTTAGGAATGTTACCTTTACTACCTCCTTGAATATATTCACTATAAGCTGTTTTGTATGCATCTGGATCATACCCTTGATTTTTTAAATAGCTTTTAGAATCTTTCATTATATTTAGTTGGTCAGGTGTGGTCCAACTTCTAACTCTTGTACCTTTTTTTACTTCATCACCATTGTTATAAGACATCATTGTATTGCCACCATTTTTAAAACTTCCCATAAGGTTATTCATCATTCCTTGACCAAACTGACTGTTCATTACATTTTGTAAACCTTCGCTTGAACCTAAATTAGATAGTTGTTTGTTAGCAAATCCTTGAACTTCTTGAGATATAGGCTGAGATACGTTATTTTGTATAAATTGATTACCCATTTGACCTGCTGTGTCTATAGCAGATTCTCCTACTTGCTGCAGAGGGTCCATCATATTATCGTAACTTGCTCTATAGTTATTTTGAGCCATTCCGTATTGATTTTCTAGTTCACTGTTAACTAAATTTTTAACATTTTGACTAGTATCTACAGAACTACCATCTTCATTCAGAACTCCTAACTCTACTCCTGATTTTAAATCAGCTGAGCTAATGTTCTGCATATCCATGTTTTCTACTTTACTAGGATCTATTACTTCACCGTATTTATTTACATTTACATCACCTGAAGCATCTTGACTAGCAAACAAATTATTTTGTTTTATTGCTCCAGTTTTTTCAGCTAATCTGTTGCCCTTAAATATATCAGTAACACCTTTAACAGAGTCATACATACCTGTAGCAAAACCTTTAAGATCTCCTTTAGCTAAAGAACCAACTCCTCCTATAAAAGCTTGACCAGAATTAACTATACCGTCTGTTTTTCTTCCTCCTATATCTTTAGCAAACTGGCCAAACCTTGCCTCACTTAGATTTTGCAAAGCTCCTGGTTGTACTGAGCTTGGTACATGAGTACCTGCTTCAGCCATAAAAGGCATGTTTGGCATTTCAGGTTTAGGCATGTTATTCATTAATCCTTTTGCCATGTTAGGGTTGTTCATTAACATCTGAGCACCCTGACCCGCTAGTTGAGCGCCTGCTCCTCCTCCTAGAGCACCACTTACAGCACCAGTTAATCCAGCCGCACCACCTGCACCTATAGCTCCTGTTATTGCTGGAACAGCGGCAGCAAGTAAAGGAAGAAAATATTCTCTTAGACCTGTTTCAGGATTAATAGTTCCTGAAGCTCCTAAAGATTTTAACATCTCAGCTTCCATAGGATTAACATGAGCTAACTCACTGTCACCCATTCTACCCTTTTTTGCTACTTCGTTTAATGTATACTTTTTAGCATTACCACCTTTAGCATACTTAGGGTTACTCTCCATTATACTTTTAGCAAGTGATTTATAGTTCTGCTTTTTATTTTTCTTTGCCATAATAATATTATCTAGGTGATATTGTTTTTGTGGATATAAGGAAGTTATTTGTAAGTTTTACCTTTCCATCAAAGTTACTAAAAAATAGCCTGATTCCCAAGTATTTATCTCTAAATCTAGGTGTAGCGCTCCATGGAGTTGCTCCTGAAACTGCAGCTGGATTTACCACTTTGTCTATAAAATATTGTGGTCCTATGTCTGCCCAACTACTACTCCATATAGGTTGAGTGTTATCTGAGACCATATCTCTAAACTCGTTTAATTTATAAGTTCTTTCGTACCTGTTAACTCTTGCTTGTGGCCACACAGTTCCAACAGCGCTGCTAAGAACAGAGCTTTCAGATTGGTTAGTAGCAACAAAATTTAGTTTACCAGATGATTGGTAACTATTGTACAGTATACCATGAGTAAATGTGTCGTCTACATCTACAAATTGATTTGTACCAGGATCGTATATTTTTGCATTTGTAGCCCACATAACATCGTTTGATACTGATGTCATCATAGGGTTATTATTAAGTATTATATCTACTATAAAATCTCCCCCATATTCATTAAAGTATGTTTGATAGTTTTGAGTAGATACTCCATCTGCCATTGCTGGTTCTACAAAAAGATCTATTCCAAATTTAAACCCAGCACTGTTACCTACAGCTCCTGAAAAAGATTTGTTACCCGACATGTAATGATTAGGAAAATAACCATGGAACGATGTCCAGCTTTTATTTAACAAAGAGTAGCTTAAAGTAAAACTTCTATCTTTGCCTTGGTATTGATCGTGTTTAGTTATAATATATCTTTTAAACTGAGGATCGTATGCTGTAGTGTAACCATAACCTAAAATAGGATTATCGTGTCTAGGGTCTTGCTCTCCTACCCCTGTTAAAGATAGAGGTCTACCATTAGTAATAAAGAAATTCTTAAGACCGTTTAAACTTATTTCAGTAGGAGTGTTTCCTGCTAAATGATAAACCTTACCTCTTCTAGAGTCTATCCACAAAGGACCGAACTCTGTAATTTGTAAAGACCACTGAGAATCACATCCTGCGTAACCTGTTTTAGAATCTAATAACTGTCTAGGATCGTCCGATAAAAACTCTCCTCTACTAACAAGAACAGATAAATCTTCTGGGCCTCCTTGCAGTTGACTGTTTTGTTTGTACAGTACCCACAAAGACTCGTCTGTTAATGCCATCAATGTACCATTGTATGTAAACAAGTTGTTTATAGAACCTGTGTTACCTGGTATCTCTTTATACGCGCCAGACAAGAATGCCTTGTATGTATCAACATTTTCTTCTTGAAAAGATTGCTGAGAGTATACTATTCTATGAGGGTATTTTTGTGGGCAATCAGAACAGAAGTCTGTACCTAAAGCTACAGGGAAATACTTTTTCTCTTTAGTTATACGGCTATAATCATAGTTATAGTTGTAAACTTGTTCCTTCATTGGAGGTAGTTCAGACATTTTATACTCATCTAAAAACTGAGTACCTGTAAATATGTATTTTTCTCTTACACCTGCTGTTGCAGCATAAAGATTTCTATAGCCTTCCGCGTCTAAATAATTTTCCCAAATATACTCGCTACCTTCTAGATCGCTACCCATAAAACTGTATGGGAAATACCACTCATCTCTAGTGCCATCACCGTGTCTTAAATCTGTATTTATTTCAGACTCAGTAAAATACCAAGTAGCGCTCCTAGTCATTAAAAAGGAGTAGTTACCACTTGCATTAGCTGTTGTTCTACCAGCACATTTAGTCATATGAGATGATTGTCTAAAAGCCATTTTGCTTATATGAATATCTCCATTAAAATCCTCGTATCTTGCTGATGGAGCCATAACTCCATCTGAAGATTTAATGTATACTATATTAGAAAGGTCCCCATATTGAGAAGGATTATATCTTTTCATCCCAATATAGTAAGCTGTGCTGCAATACTCTCTGTTGTAATAAGCATATGCTGTTTCATCGCTATTTAAATCTCCACCGTTTGGAGTACAACCATCTTTTCTATGCGCACTTGTTCTATCATCAGGAACTCGTTGATAAAATAAATCACCATTGTTTCCTGGAAAAGGTATACCATGTCTTTTAGAACAACCTGTGTCTCCTATTTTTAATACATAGGTTTCTAATCCTTTACAATTATCAAAAGGAACCTCAAACACACCTTCTACTCTTTCTCCTGCTCCTACATGGAATCCAGCGTCAAGCTTTCTTTGTATTAATGGTGCATCAAAATTAGGACCTGTAACAGTACAAGTTCCTACTGCAGCATTAGTATTTACATCTGGAGCGTCTTGCACACGTAGTCCTGTATCTCCTCTTGATACTCCTCGGCTAATCGCAAACCAAGGAACTCTAGATCCTACGTTATAATCCATAATATCAGCAACCATACCTCCGTCACTAATACCGTTATCTCCTTTTAATTTTTCTGGAGAATATATTTCGTAATATTTATTTTTCATGGAATCTCCTAAATAAGCTGTACCAGATCTACTAGTATACTTACCTTTAAGAGGCCTTCCTATTAAAATTCTTTCAAACTTTATATGTGTTGCTCTAATAGTTCTATCTCCGAATTTTACTTTTGGTCCGTGATAAGATATACTGTTATTCCTATTACCCCACCAATAGCTTACGCTACCGCAGCAGTCCCCAAATGCTACACCGTCAAATCCAAACAAAGAGTTAAATGCGTTAGATACAATATCAGCTACAAAGTTAACTGCAGAAACAACTGTATCTACAACAAAGTTTATAACAGAAGTTATACCGTCTACAATTGATCCTAAAAGACCTCCAAGCCAACTAGTATCATCTTCGTCATCATCTACTACAACAGGAATATCTTCCGATAAACCTCCACCACAATCACACCCTAAAGTTATCTCGCTGTTACCCATTTCATAAAAACCTTCTTCTAATCCAGTTTCCATTTGATTTGTATCAATACCCCCTGATGCTCCGTCACCGTCTATTGCTCCTCTTTGACCAGTAATAAAAGCTCCACAAGAACAAGTGCTTCCTCCTGCCTCAAACTCGTCTTCTCCTTGCGTTCCTAAGAAAAACATACTCATTGGGTAACCATTAGCTCTTCTTTCAGATGAGCTTTGTATTCCAAAGAAATCTAAAACAAAAGGCATACAAGAACTACTAGAGTTATTACAGCTTATACATGTAGTAGCTGGTCTTTTATTACCGTTTAAATCATCTGTATCAGGATCATCTGGTGTGCTTGCAAAAGTTGTAGTGTGAGGCCAACCTACAGTACTACACCCTGAAGGTACAAACATAGAAGGTTTTTTAGCTTCTCCACTTACAGCGCCTACAAAATAAGGATTACTATCACACCCGCTTCCTGTTCCACATCCTCCTTCGTCATCAAAATCTCCCAAGCAAGTATCTACTTGCCACATAGATTTATTTTTATTGTATTGATTACCTTGAAAATAAAACCAACAATACCTGTCTCCAGCCATCCAGTTACAATATTCAGATCTACCTGAATCGCCATTAGCGTTACCGTGGCTGTATGTAGCTGTTCTATGATTATAAAAAGTAAGCCCTTTATCTATAACTGACTTATCAGCTTCTGTTCTTTCTACTCGTACAATTCTATAACCTTGAATATCTCCTGAGTTAGGAATATTAGGTATTTGTACGTTGTCAAACCAGAACCCTATATTGGCTACGTGGTCTATTTCTCCTGGAGCACTATAATAACTATGCGCATCGTCTGTAGGATCTTGAGGATTATAGTCAGCACTATTACCTCTTTTATTATTATACTTTACTAAGAAATCTGAAGCGCCATAAAAATGCGGTTCTAATGTTGTGTCAGGTAATTTATGATGTCTTATAGGTTTTCCTGCTGATGACCCATATACATTATCACCGTTACAATCTTTTAGATCGGGATATGTAAAATCTTTACTTTCCCAATAAGAATTTGCTCCTTCTATTTTAAAATATCCCGCAGGATCAAAACATTTAGAACCGTCAGGGTATATAGTTTCTATATCAAATTTTCTTCTTATTCCAGTATTTACTAGCTCCCATTTCTCATAACGTCTATCAGGATTTGTTTCTTCACCATAAGCTTCTACCATAGCATAAACATCTTCTTGTTTATACTTAGCACTATCAAACCTATCTGTGTTAGCAACACCTTGTCTAGAAGTCATTCTATTATGCTCTGTTCGTAAAGAAGCGTCAAACGCTCCATCTACAGGATGATTAGGGTCTCTTCCAGGTACCCCTCCTGAACCTATTATTTGTCCTTGAGGAAACCTATCTTTTTCTCTACCAGGTATATGATAAACAGGTGTTTCAGACCCATCGTTAAATACCCAAACAACTCCAAAGGCGTACACCTCATCTCGCATATAGCTTCTTTCTGTTGCCCAGAAGTAACCACCTTTAGAATGCTTACCTCCTTCATAACTACATAAGTTACCATTAAGAGCCTTATTACCCCCGTTACCACCCTCGTAAGGATGTGTATATACTTTATAACCAGATTGAATCTTCATTGCAGCTCTTTGAAAAGCAGCGTGATCTATTTCATTTTCCTTAACATTTCCAAGTATAAGCCTGTTGGCTTGTTGGGTAAGAGTCTTAGCGGTTCTATATACATTTCTATCTATTGTTATTTGATCTAATCCATCATCTAGTTTTTCTACTCCTGATAACTCAACTCCTCTAAATACAAAGTCTACTACTGAACCGTTGTTAGCCCCTCCTATAGGAAGAGCTGCAGTTGATGTATTAGGTATAGGTAATCTAGCAACAGAATAAACATCCCCATCTATATTACCATCACCTCCAGTAGCAGGAATTGCTACTACTTCAACATAATCCCACCTTGTGTCGCAGGTAATTTCCCAGTTAATAGATTTAGTTGTTCGTACATCTGAGGGAGATCCTTGTACGTCAAAAATACTTTGACTTTGCGCCTGAAGGTCGTCTCTATAAATAGGTACAGGATCAGTAAAAGCTATAAAGTTAGTAGGATTTAAATCCTCATCTAAGTACCTACAAGCAAAACTATATGTACCTGAAACTAAATCTCCTCCACCGTCATTAGTTACCTCGTATTTAAAATGAGGTATAAGCATATCTCTAAACAGGTTCATTTGAGAACAATCCCAATTAGAGTCGGGCCCTGTGTAAGTACTTCCTTCTACAACATAATCTTCTAAAGAATCTAGATTAATAGCTTTAATAGGATTATTGTCGTCTGTAAAATACAAGACTCTTTCACAGCCTTTTCTTTTTCTATAAATAGCTTGGATAGGACTATCAGTTGTAAAATTTAAACAACTAGACGTAACCATTACTGTAGTACCGCAAATCTCTTCGTTAAAAATAATTATTCTAGAAGAGTTTCCGTTTACAGCGAAGACTGCTGTCTCGTTGTTTTCCATGTATACACTACCTATAACAGTGTAACCTTGAAAGTTTGCACACTCAAAGTTACCTGGTTCATTAGTTAGCGTTCCCATAGCACCATCAGTCGAATCGTTTAAAGCATTTAATGCAAAACGATAAGACCCTTGTGGTTGCATTAGTGGGGCTACATCTGTTTGTAATCCTTTAGAAGTAGTTCCGCTATCAGCAGATACTACACCTTTTTTATCCTGCGCCATTTATTCTATTATTGTTCAAATATTCCTATCTCTAATGTTGGTGTACCAGAAGCTGCGTCTGCTAATAAGTCTACACTTGAGTTCCATGGGAACCAAGCAAACTCACCAGCGCCTAGCTTCATATGACATGCTCCACCTTCAGATTCTACTATATTAATAGCAATAGAAGCGTCAGTGTTGTAAAGCCATACGTAGCATTCAGCTAGTTCAGAGGCATCCAAAATTAAAGAAGCAGTGTCAGTTAATTTTAATCTTTTTAGTTCTGCGTCACCTGTAACCGTTAAAGTATCTGATTTAGATATATTTAGGGCCTGGCTTAAAGCAGTAGTACTAACTAATTTAAATGTTGGTGTTAATGTTGCCATTTTATTTATTTATTAAACGTTATATTTTCCTTGCAAAGCAAGATGCTCTTTATTTGCAAGCTTACCAAAGAAACCATAATACCTGTTAACTGATGGTATTAGTCTCTGTCTTTGTTCTAAAAGATTCTGCATTTTATCTACTGTATCAGGCATGTAAGCTTTACCTCTAGCCTGCTGACAATACCAATGCCAATCATCTTCTAATTTAGCGAATAAGTTTGCTGGAAACTTCCCAGCAATCATTTCACTATACTTCATTTTATATACTATATATCTTTTAACAGCCTCTATATAGCTAACCTCTTCAGGTATCATAGGCCACCCCTTATCATCTACAGGTTGTTTTAAATACGCTAAACATAGTGAACCTGTTTTAAAACTTGTTCTTATGTAAGGGTGCGCAATAGAATACTCTTCTTTACAACTAGCTGATAAGTTAATACAATCTTCACAGTGAGCTGTTTTGCTTACAGCAAAATTAGAAGTTGCTAATCTTAAAGGCCTGTAGTTTTGGTAATAATATCCTGTAGATGTAAATCTATATTTTAAATGATAATCTATTAACTGTTGTGTCTGTGTAACTATAGGATCAGTTGTTGTAACAGTGTTACTACAAGGATCTGTAGAAGAGCTACACCCACAAGTACTACTTACACATGTACTATCATCAGAGTCTGAGCTAGATATTTTAATAGCACATTGAGTAGATTCTCCTGTTGTATACTTGTAAGCAATAGAGACTACCTTATGTAACCCGCAAGGAATGATAGCCCTGTGGTCTTCTACAGGAATATAGTCTACAACTTCTTGATATTGAGAGTAAGCTCCTATATAATCTAAAGCTTCTCCTGCCCACTCAATCATGTCGTTTTCTTGAATTTCTTGTAAAGGTTTTAAGTCTCTGTAAATACCAGAGATAACTCTTTCTAATGATATGTGATTTATACTTGACATCTAGTTAAAAAATTCTACATTGTTATTTTTTAATAAACCCGCTAGTTTACGTTTATGTTTTCTTAAAGGAGTAAAAGAATATACACTTTTATTAGCAAACAAAGCTTTCTTTTTACTCCAATGCCATCTAAAATAATACTCGTCTGTATGTAAATTTAAATGGTATATTTTTTTATTATGTTCTTTTGTTGCCGCCCAGTCAACTCTCTTTCCACTTCCTTTAACTTTCTTTATACGTAAAGTTCCCAACCTACTAGGCAATGTAACTTCCTCAGCGTTTGTTATTATTTCATCACATAGAAGCTCATTAAATCTTATACATATGTTTTTATAATCTTTTTTATATATATTTAATTCAGGGTTTTCTTCTATATACTCTTTATAAGAGTCTACCAAAGTAACTGTTTTTCTATTCCTTCTCATTTGAAAATTCTGCTGCTTTAGTATTGTTTTCATTGTCTTCATGCATAGGCATAAACATTTGTATAAGCTCTTGCGTAGCTAGCTGTATTGTAGGTTCAAATAAATGATCCTCCATTTTTAATTCTTTGTCTAAAGCTTTTATGCACGGATCAACCTCTTCTCCGCAAGAACACTCTTCATTTCTAATAAACTCTTCTATGTCTACTGGGTCTTCAAATATACCAGAAAGAGACACCCACTCCAACATAGTATTGTGTGTTATGTATAGGTAGTTATCTCTTATAAAATAATCAGATACTTTTGATGTGTATCTGTCTCCTGATTTATATCTTTTTTTAGCCCAAGTTGTTTTAGTAAATAGTATTGTTCCGTCTAAACTAGAAATTGATTCTATACCTGTAGCAAGTTTAGTTTGTATTGGTTTAGGTATTTTACATGTAGATTTTAATACTTTACACCCTGCAGGTATAACACATTTGCAATCATGAGGGCTACTAATCTCCATACGCAAACAAGGTATTACTTGAACATTCCAAGGAGATGTTTTACTTAGTTTATCCTGAGATTGTTTTATTAATAAAGCTCTAACACTTTTTAGTTTAGAATAGATGTGTCTATTAGATAATCTAGTATCATCTGATGCAGATCCTCTATTATATAAAGATTTTATTCTTGCTATTGCCTCTTTTATTAACATTCTTAGTATCTATTTAGGTACCTATTTACGTACGGTTTTGGTTCTTCTATTTTTTCTTCTCCTGTTAATTCTTCTGAACTATTAAGAATAGGTGTGTATTCAGAGCTCTCTACTGTAAAAACCCAAGAGTCATTTACAGTGTGACCTGTTTTACTTTTAAAGTTTACAAAATTAGAAAACTGTCCCCCACCACTACTTTTTCTACTAGGAGTTCCTGAAATAGATTGGTCTCCTAATATTTCTACTGTTGCTACAGGGAAAGACTTACCACCATCATTTGAAAATTTAAACTTATCATTTGTTCCTACAACAGTACTTGAACTTCCATTTGCTAAAAGAGTAAAGCCTGTAGCTCCTGCTTTTATAGTAACGTCTCCTAATTCAGAAACTGTATAAGCTTCTTCTGATTCGTTTGCTTCGTTAGTGTTATCTGGAAAAACCTCTTCAAACACTATTCTATTATTAGCAGAAGTAGCAACAGTAAACACTTTTTCTTCTCCTATACCTACAGCTGTTATTCCTATTTTACTTCCTTCAGTATAAGAACCAAAACTAGTTCCACTATGCTTTAGAGCTCCGTAAGAACTATCATAATTACGTGCACTTACAGTTGTGTTACTAGCAAAAGAAACATCTGCAATAGGAGTATAAGATGATTTACATTTACCTTTATCTGTGTTTGTTATAGTTACCACATTACTTGCAACAGTAGCAGTAAACTGATCTAAATCATCTAACGTATTTTTAATTGCTGTAGCAACAGCTGTGTTAGCAGCGCCTAACTCAATATCAACAGTAATAGAGTTTGTGTTTTTTGGAGTATATTTTTCTGTAGACTCTCCGTCAACAGACAGTATAACCGCATACTGTTGAGTAGGTGTTCCTACAATAAAATAAGTATCATTTAAACTTCCACTGCTATCTGCTACACAAGTAACTTTCATAACTTGGGCTACAGCTGCTGTATCTATCTTAACTTCGTATGTAGTGTTACCACTAAAACTAGTAAGATATGTAGGTATACTTAAATCATTTTTTAAAGTAGTACCTCCAGGTGTATGAATAATATTAGGTATAGGTGAAACTGCTGGTAATAAATAACTGTCTCCGTTAAATCTATTAAAAAGATCTGCTTGTATATAAAAAACATTTGACTTACTATACTTATCTTTAATAAAAGATGTTAAATAAAGTCTTTGTATATAAACTTCGTTTCTTTGTTCTTTACAATATCTCTCAAATTTTTTCTCTTCTCCTGTTCCTGTATATTCTAAAATTTCTAAAATAAGAACAGTATTACTTGTTACAGACTTTACTTCTCCTGTAAAAGAAGAGCTACGATTTACAAAAGTTAATATATCACCCATGCTAACTTGAGATGTAAACAAAGAATCTCCTGATAAACAAGTAACAGTAGTGTTCTCGTATTTACCAGGATTCTTTATTTGAAACTTAGTTCCTTGTAAGTATACCTTGTCGGGTGCTATTTTTATAAAATCGCTGCTATTCCCCACCTTCATCTTCTGATTCGTATTGTGCTCCAAAGCTATTCAAGACATACTCTTTCATAAGCTCGTTATTAGACTCTTCTTCGCACTCTCTGCAATCATCTTCTGGGTCATAGTTAATTTGAGAAACCTTAGTTCCTCTAGTACCTACTAATCCATTATAGACTCCACCAAACTGTGCGTCAGCTCTTTCTATTCTACACAACCCACAATTAGTAGATTCGTTATTATGCTTACAGTATGCCATATTAAGCTGCTAGTTCTGCTACTAAATAATCTAAGTATGCTACAGAAGAGCTACTAGATTTTACAAATAAGTTAGAAGCATCTCCACTATCGTAAGGGAATACCATAAACTCACCTGGCTTAATAGTAGCAAATTCTACTGATCCTCCACCGTCTATCATTACTACATCTGGATCTCCGCTTGCTCCTGTATTTTTAATATATACTAGAGCTCTTGAGTCAACTAAGTCTCCTACTGTAATTTCAGTATTAGCATTAGACACTGTAAGTTGACCTATTTCTTTTGAGTCTGTATTCAAATCAGTATTTGAATATGTGTGCGACACAGTAAAAGAAACATCTTGAGGAAAAACAGAAGTAGCGTTTATAGCTAAAGTTGTTTTAATTGTTGCCATTTTTATTTATTTTTTACTAATTAATTATTATGCTCCCATTTCTACGACCATCCACTCTGCTGTAGTTGTGCTACTAGCAGTACTTAGTGCTACACCGAATGCTGTAGTATCAATACCCATAATACCATCATCTACAGCATACCAACAAAACTCACCCTCTTTAAGGGCTTGTACTTGTGTATATGCACTTCCGCTATTACTAGTATGTTCTACTAATAATTCTTGAGAGCCAGTATTTCTAACATATATAAAAGCTCTATCATCAATGTATCCTGTATCAGCAGTAGCATCAAAGTTGTTAAGAAGAACTCTAGTACTAGTAATTGTACCTTGACCCATCTTGGAGTTATTTCCATTAGCAGTACCTGGAACAGTAAGAGTATTTTCTCTTGCCATGTTCAGATTCCATGGAAATAAGTTAGAGCTTGTCATAGTTAATTTAACCGTCAAACTGTTATCACCTTTTGCCATTTTATTTTAAATTTTTAATTCGTTAACGTTAACCTGGAAATGACCTTTATATCCAGTATCTCTTCCCCAAGCATAAGCTTGAGCGGCCCGTGTGTTACCTACATAACCTTTCTCGTGATGCCACGAATCTGTTCCAGATAATGAAGGTAGTATTCTTATTATAGTTCCAAATCTTTCATCAATATCTACCCAATTCATAGATTTGGATTTATGTAAATGCCCTATATGCCACTCAGTGTGTTTTGCTTTAGCCCACAACTCAGGTCTTTCAGACGCCATTATTAATGGTAAGTCTGCTTGCTTCTCGCTTGAACCGTGTGTTAAACCAATTAAGTTTACTCCATATGTTGTGTACTTCCTTGGTGATGGTTCATTGTTTACACAAACCTCATTACAATTATTATACCAAGCATACAAAGCATCTCCTATATAAAACATTCTTTCGTAGTCATGATTACCAGGAACAACAATTACTTCTACTGGAGCAACTTGTCTTAACCTGTCAATTACTTCTACAAGCATTTCTCTACATAATGTAAAAGAACGTTGCCAACGCACATCGTCATGTTGAGGTGTACCTTTTGTTGTAGCCATATTCAATCCATCAGAGTTAAGCAAATCATTACCAATTGGAAAAATGATTCTTTCTACATGGAAATTTTTAGAGTATGATAACAACTTATCTACTGCTTGAGTGAACACTGACTTTGCAATCTCTACATCGTAGTTATGTCCTACCTCTTTTCCCCAACCTAACTTACCAATATGTAAATCTGGTAAGTTAACTTCATATGCAACTGGCTCTTCACCTTTTGCAGCTTTAGAGTATTTTACGGTTTTGTATTTAGGAGCGTGCTTTTTAGCTGCTTCTATAAACTCTTCTCGTACTGTATCCCTGGCCCCCTTACTTTGATCGAAAGCAGCTCTTATTGCATACTTTGTTTCTCCGTTAAAGTCTTGCCAAGTTGACGCTCTAAAACTTTTAACATCCCAAAAATCTAAGTTAACACCTATAGTGTCAACTAAATCTTCTAGGCTTGTTATTTCAGAACCTGAGTAGTCAATGTATGTTTTACCATTTTCATCGACTACTTTAGGTATCTGTTTTTCGGTAGAAGGATCTCTAGAGACTTTTAATCGTCTCCAGATTCCTCTTACTCTTTCTCCTGAGATGTGCCCAGCCTTATCGTTTACTTCAAACTGCTGAGCTAACTCATTGTAACTCTTATCTCTACCGTTTTCTAGTAGATACTTCTTTAGTTTTTTAATATTATCCATGGGAATATAATTAATTAATCCTCACAAAGTTAACAAAAAACTTCAGACTTGCAAATTACCTACTAGCGCTTGTAATAGCAGCAATAGACGAAGGAGTACCTGTTGTGCCTAATTCAGCTCTAACATACCATCCATTGTCTTTAACACAAATAAATTCTAGGATATCTCCTGCTGAACCACCTGTATCTGTTGCATCATCTTCTAGTCTAATAAAATCATATGAACCAGGTGTAGCTTCTGCTGTCGCTTGTGTAATGTTTTGACTAGCTACTTTATCATCTGCATTAGTATCTCTTACTGTAACTAATCCCCAAAAATAACCATCAGAATTAGCAACTGTAATATCTCCACCACTACCATGAGTGTCTGCAGCTAATACAATAGTAAGTTTATCACCTTTTTTTCCAGGCCACAATGTTAACGATTCACCGTCTGCTTCTCCTGACCAAAAAATAGTACCTCCGTTATTAGTACGAGATATGGCTTGAGTACCGTCTATTTCGCTAATTGGGTTTGTGCAATTATCGCAAAACACTTCATTTTCTAATTTTTCAAGTCTGCTCAATAATGAGCTAATCCCTGATCTGTAAAACATGTTGGTAGATCTCTTGTTCTGCCCAACACCTTGACTTTTATACTTTGACATTTTATTATAAAATTTTTAAGTTAAATTATTATTAATCTCCTGAATCTGTTGTGTCTGCCCAGCTGCTACTTTTGTAAGCGATAACTGAACCAGAACCTAAACTAATTACAGGAAATTTACCATATATAGTCTCGCCAGCTGGAATAGCTAGGTCACCTATATCTTCCATAGAGCTATTAGGCATAGAGCTTGCGTCTAATGCTGAGGCCGCTGTTGCAAAAATAGCCGTAAAATATTCACCTGCTGGTGCAGTATGATCATCTGTATCAGCAATATACTTAGAGCCATAAGCCCCTAGTTGATTGCTAGCTAGCTTCTCTATAGCTCTTTCTATTCTTTTGAAGCTGTTCTTCCCAGCCGCACTTGTTTTAAAATCCATATCTTATTTATTTATTTTGTTCTAAAATACGAGTTGTATAAAGATACAAAAAATTAATGTTATTTCCTAGATTAAAATCTAGCCTTTCTTCTTTACTGGTACACATCTATCTTTACCATTTTTAGTACCAGCGTACCTATATCCTTTCCAACACGCCTTACCATCTACGCCCTTCTTTTTTGCGGACCCGCCTTTTTTATATCCCTTCCTAGCTTTCATCATTACTTTATAACTATTTTTGTTGTTATACTTAAAGTATCTTTAAAAATCTTAACTAGGTAAAAACCTTTGTTAAGTTCTATGTCTAATACTTTATTAGCTTCATACACAAGCCTTCCTAA
>TARA_R110002153_G_scaffold29758_1_pt1 | contig 21314 bp, 17 predicted proteins | sample TARA_R110002153 | Tara Oceans TARA_R110002153 (sample SAMEA4398193) | marine metagenome | biome: Polar Biome; feature: [SRF] surface water layer (ENVO:00010504); material: water (ENVO:00002006), including particulate matter (ENVO:01000060) such as... | depth 5 m
GTCCTCTTCAGAGGAAGTAGATTTGGGGCAACTGTTTCAATTAATTGGAAATGGTTTTAAGAAATTTTTCCGTTTTATAGGTAATATTTTCAAAGGTATTTTCCATACGCTTATTCTATTCTTGCTTTTTTTACAAAAGCATTTTATAAAATTTGTAGTTGCGGCCGTAGTAGGTCTGGCATTGGGCATTTATCTGGATATGGTAAAAGAGCCTAAATTCATTTCCACCATGGTGGTTGAACCCAATTTTAACAGTGTGCAACAATTGTACAATAACGTAAATTTTTACAATGAATTGGCGGAAGCTGAAGACTCCACCGCCTTGGCAGAAGCTTTGGATGTCAGTGTTTCCGAGGCTTCAAAATTGAAAAAGTTTGTTGTGGAGTCCTATTCGGATGAAAACCAAAAGGTGCAGTTGTTCGATAAGTTTGTACGCAGTTTGGATTCTACCACTAAAAAAGCCATTGATATGGAGAACTATTTAAAAAACTTCAACTCCATGGATGCAAGATTCCACACCATATCTGTCACGGCAACAAATAGCACCGTCGCAAAAAAGATACAGCCCTCAATTATTAAGTCGATTTCGAGAAACGAATATTTTCAACTACAACAGAGCATTAGTGACCAAAATATAAGTTTACAGGACAGTCTTTACAAAAAACAGCTAATGGAAGTGGATTCTCTTCAGCGCCTATATAAAAGGGTGATGGAAAAAGAAGCCGAAAGGCCTCAACAGGGCACAAATATTAGTTTAGGTGAAAATGGTGGTCAGGAAAATAAAGAATTAGCTTTGATTAACCAGGTAGATAAGCTAAAACAAAGCCTAGTATTGTTAAACGAGGAACGAGCCAACAAATCGAGCATACTAAATGTTATCTCTGCCTTCCCTAGAAGGGGTGTAGAGGTAAAGGGAATAATGAATAGCTATAAATTTTGGATTCCCCTTGGATTTATGGGGATTACCTTATTAATCCTTAGTCTATTGGACTTAAACACTTACTTAAAAATCTATAAAAAATAATAGAACATGAAGATATTGATTACTGGTGGCGCCGGGTTTATTGGCTCGCATGTTGTTAGAAGATTAGTACAGCATTATCCGAATTATCTCATATATAATTTGGATGCCCTTACCTATGCTGGGAATTTAGAAAATTTAAAAGATGTTGAGGGGTCTAAAAATTACACTTTTATAAAGGGAGATATTACAAATACACATTATATCGATTCACTTTTTGTAAAGCATCAATTTGATGGTGTAATACATTTGGCTGCCGAATCCCATGTAGATAGATCGATAACCGATCCTTTGGCATTTGTCAAAACCAATATCTTGGGTACCGTAAATCTATTAAACTCCTTCAAATCTATTTGGAAAGACAACTTTGAAAGTAAGCGTTTTTACCATGTAAGCACAGATGAAGTATACGGGTCTTTAGGAAAAACTGGATTGTTTACAGAAACAACTCCCTATGACCCTAACTCCCCATACTCCGCCTCCAAAGCTAGTTCCGATCATTTTGTAAGGGCCTATGGCGAAACTTATGGCTTGCCGTATGTAATAAGCAATTGTTCCAACAATTATGGGCCAAATCACTTCCCAGAAAAATTGATTCCGTTATTTTTAAATAATATAATAAAGAATCTGCCTTTACCTGTTTATGGCGATGGCAACTATACCAGAGATTGGTTATATGTATTGGACCACGCAAGAGCCATCGATTTAATTTTCCATAAAGGGAAAAATGCCGAAACCTATAATATTGGTGGCTTTAATGAATGGAAAAATATCGATTTGGTAAAATTGCTTTGCAAACAAATGGACAGTAAACTAGGTAGGCCTACTGGGGAAAGTGAAAAACTGATCACCTATGTCAAGGATAGGCCTGGTCATGACCTTCGCTATGCCATCGATGCCTCTAAAATTAACCAAGAGTTGGGCTGGAAACCCTCAGTTACCTTTGAAGAAGGCTTGGAAAAGACCATCGACTGGTATTTGGCCAATGAAGATTGGCTCTCCAATGTTACTTCAGGAGCATATCAAACCTATTATAAAAAACAATACCAGTAAAAAATATGAAAGGAATAATTTTAGCCGGAGGCTCAGGTACACGATTACATCCTCTTACCTTGTCGGTAAGTAAACAACTGATGCCGATTTATGACAAACCTATGATCTACTATCCACTGTCTACTTTAATGTATGCAGGTATAAGGGAAATCTTAATTATTTCTACTCCAAAGGACCTCCCCTTGTTCAAGGAACTCTTAGGGGATGGCAAAAAATATGGCTGTAGCTTTGAATATGCGGTCCAAGCGGAACCAAATGGTCTAGCAGAAGCTTTTATAATTGGGGAAAAATTTATTGGAAAAGATAAAGTAGCTTTAATATTAGGTGATAATATATTTTATGGCTCAGGTTTGGCCAAATTGCTACAAGCCAATAACGATCCTGAAGGTGGGATTATCTATGCCTACCGTGTTCATGACCCCGAACGTTATGGGGTGGTTGAATTTGATAAAAACGGAAAAGCTATAAGTATTGAGGAAAAACCGGCTGATCCAAAATCCAATTACGCCGTACCAGGGATTTATTTTTATGATAATGATGTAGTAGAAATAGCGAAAAACATAAAACCTAGTCTTAGGGGAGAAATTGAAATTACTGATGTGAACAAAGTTTATTTAGAAAAGAATAGATTAAATGTAAGCATATTGGATAGGGGCACGGCGTGGTTAGATACCGGCACCTTCGCCTCATTAATGCAAGCAAGCCAGTTTGTAGAGGTTATAGAAGAACGTCAGGGACTCAAAATAGGAGCCATAGAAGGCGCCGCCTACGAAATGGGCTATATTAACAAAGACCAATTTAAGGCATTGGCTGAACCTCTTATGAAAAGTGGCTATGGAAATAATTTATTGGGAATATTGAATAAGAATTAATGAAAGTTACAGAAACACACCTTAAAGGCTGTTTTATAATAGAGCCAGACATTTTCAAAGATGACAGAGGATATTTTTTTGAAAGTTTTAATGCTGACAACTTTAATAAGGCCATGGGTCAAAAAATAAATTTTGTGCAGGATAATCAATCCTATTCTACCATGGGGGTAGTAAGGGCCATTCATTATCAAAGAGGTAAATTTGCACAGGCCAAATTGGTACGTGTTCTTAGTGGACGAGTATGTGATGTTGCGGTAGACCTTAGGGAAGATTCTCCAACCTTCGGACATCATTTGGCTGTAGAACTATCATCCGAAAATAAAAAGCAACTCTTTATACCACGAGGATTTGGACATGGATTTTCAGTTCTAAGTGAAACAGCAGAGTTCTTTTATAAATGTGATAATTTCTATAACAAAGCCTCAGAAGGAGGGATTATTTATAATGACCCACGTTTGAATATAGATTGGCAATTACCTAATCATGAAATTAAGGTATCACAAAAGGATTTAGAACTTCCTACCTTAGAATTTGCACAATTATAATTATGCATTCGAAAAATATAAAAAACAAAATATTAGTCACTGGTGCCAATGGGCAATTGGGAAGATGTATGCAGGATATTGCCAAGGAATATCCACATTATGATTTCCATTTTAAAAGCTCCAGCGAGTTAGATATTACTAAACGAGAGGCGATAAATATTCTATTCGCTCAAGAAAAATTTGAATATTGTATTAATTGTGCGGCCTACACTGCAGTAGATAAGGCAGAATCCGATAAAGAAATGGCCTATTTGGTTAATTCCGAAGCTGTCCAATATTTGGCACAAGCATGCAAAACAAATAGTACTATTTTAGTTCATATCTCAACAGATTTTGTATTTGACGGTTCCAAGACAACACCCTATAAGGAAGAAGATGTTCCTAATCCCATTAATGTTTATGGAGCTTCTAAACTCAAGGGAGAACAATGGGTACAAAGTATTTTGGAGCAATATTTTATCATACGCACGTCTTGGGTCTATTCAGAATATGGACATAACTTTGTAAAGACGATGTTACGGCTGGGAACCGAAAGGAATGAGCTTGGCGTGGTAAATGACCAATGGGGATCCCCAACCTATGCTGGGGACTTGGCCGAAGCAATCATGAAAATAATCAATTTAAACGCAACCAATTACGGCCTTTATCATTTTAGCAATGAAGGATCTATTACTTGGTATGATTTTGCCAAGGCAATTTTCAAGAACAGGGCCATGAACCTTAATGTCAATCCTATTTCTTCTGAGGCCTATCCAACACCTGCAATTAGACCGAGATTCAGTGTATTGGATAAAAACAAATCAACTAAATTGTTAGGCTTAATCCCAAATAATTGGACAAATAGTTTGTATGAAAATTTAAAAAAAACAAAATGAAAATATTAATTTTGGGTGGAGGAGCTTTTGGAACCGCTATTGGAAATCAGCTTTCTTTCAATTCAGAAAATGACGTTACATTGCTAATTAGGGACCAAAATAAGGTTACCGAAATTAATACCTCCCATTCCAATAAAAAATATTTTCCAAACAAACTTATAAACCCAAGATTAAAAGCATCGAATAACTATTCTTTGGTAAAAGATTCCGAGGTGCTTTTTATTGCCTTACCGGCAAAGGCAATATTGGAGGAAGTAAAAAATATCAAAAAATATCTATCAAGCAAAACTCTAATAGTCAATCTTTCAAAGGGTATTTTTCAAGGCGGATCCACAATTATAGAATCGTTGATCAAGGTCCTTAAACACGATAATATTGTTTGTATGAAAGGTGCGTCATTTGCAGGAGAAATGATGGATCGTTCACCTACATTGTTGACACTTGGCTTTGACACAAAAAACCAATATAACACCATAAATAAGTTACTACAAAAAACAAATATTTTTATTGATTATACTACAGATGTTAGGGGCGTTGAGTTACTTAGTGCAATAAAGAACATTTATGCCATACTGCTAGGTAATATAGACGCCCAATATAATTCATCCAATACAAGGTTCATGATATTGACCAAAGCTTTTTCTGAAACAAGAATTATTTTAAAGGCATTGGGAGGTAAGGAAGAAACATTATTTCTTAGTGCAGGGTTTGGGGATTTAGGTCTAACATCTTTGAACGATTTAAGTCGTAATAGAACTTTAGGGCTATTAATTGGCAAAGGATTCTACAATGCTGATATTAAGACCAACTCGGTAGTGTTAGAGGGAATAAAAACCATAGAAATGATCGATTCACTCTTATCCGAAGTCTTGAAAAGAAGACTTCCGATTTTTAATAAAATAGAGTCATTTTTTAGAAATAAAGAGAAAAACATTGAAATAATATTTGAAGATTTAATGAAAAGTAATTACAAAACGGTAATTACATATGGAACTTTCGATCTATTTCATTATGGACACGTTGAGATATTGAGAAGAGCCAAGGCTTTGGGAGATCGATTGATAGTTGGTTTATCAACTGATGAATTCAACCTTACCAAGGGAAAAAAATGTGAGATTTCATTCGAGAAAAGGAAACAATTATTGGAATGTATTGAGTATGTAGATTTAGTTATACCTGAAGATAATTGGGATCAAAAAATCAATGATATACAAAAAAACGACATAGACATTTTTGTTATGGGTGATGATTGGAAAGGAAAATTTGATTATTTGGATAAATACTGTGAGGTTCATTACTTTCCTAGAACTATTGGTATTTCAACGACCAAGTTAAAATCAATTATTAGAGAAAAAGATTGATCAGTTTTCTAATCAACCATCAAATTCATAATCAATGAAGCGTTTGCTTAAATATTTTCTATTCGTTTTATTTCTACCATTATGGTGGATTCAAATTTTTATACCAAGGAAAAACAATATTTGGATATTTGGGGCATGGTATGGATATCGCTTTTCTGACAACAGTAGATATCTATTTGAATACGTAAACACACACCATAACGAAATAAAAGCCATATGGTTAACCAGAAATATTGGTATTAGGGATGAGATACGTGAAAGTGGTGGCGTGTCCTACTTAACCAATAGCATGGTTGCCATTTATTACAGTCTTTTAGCAAAATATGTTCTAGTTAGCTCAGGTAAAAAGGATGTTAACTTCTTGTTTATCAACGGGGCAAAAAAAATACAGTTATGGCATGGTAGCCCCTTAAAAAAAATAGGTCTGGACGATATATATTCAAATGCCAACTCATTTTTTCAAAAAAAGATTGTGGCCAATCTGTTTCCATTTGGTTATGAATATAATTACAATTACACTTTATCCAATGCTCCAATATTTACGGATAAAATGGGTTCCTCATTTAACTTAAACAAATCACGTGTTTGGGAAACCGGTTGTCCTAGGAATGATATTTTTTATTCTAAAAATATTGATCCTTTTAACCTAAGTCTTCGTGAGAAATATCCAAATTGTAAATTAGTTTATTATCTTCCAACATTTAGAAGTTTCCATGGGGCAAAAAGTTTATTTACCCTAAAAGATTTCGACCGAAACTCAATTGAGATGTTTTTGGAGGACCAAAATATTGTATTTGTGAGTAAAGGTCATTTTGTGGATAATACCTTAATATGTGAAGACCACCACGCCAATAGTAGAATAATAGACTTAAAAGATAAAGATGTTAGTGAAATAAATTTTATGCTAAAAGATGCAGACCTATTAATTACAGATTATTCAAGTGCCTATTTTGATTTTCTATTAACAGAACGGCCTATAATTTTTGCTGCCTTTGATTTAAAAGAATATCTTATGGATTCCAGGGAAATGTATTTCAACTATCAGGATGCTGTGGCTGGTCCAATTGTAAAAAATTGGGAGGAATTGATGAGTGCATTAAGGACTATATGGAAGGATGATAAATATAAGACACTTATCAAGGCAAAGAATGTAGTATATAATAAATACCATGATCCCTACAACTCCAAAAGAGTCTTTCAAACTATAAGGAAATTAATCCAGTAAATTTTCGACAATGAGTTTTAAAATAATGTGGATTCTGGCGGTCGTCGCAGTCTCAATTTCATGTGAGGCGAAAAATGAAGAAAATGATGACATAACAGATATATTAAAAATCATATCGTACCCTGATAGGGAAAATGATTTTTCATTGTGGCAATTGGAAGGTAGGAATCATGTGCAAATGGCATATATAATTAGAACGGATGACAGCAAAATAATAGTGATAGATGGGGGTTTACCTGAATCAGAAGATACCTTAACACAGTATTTAAAACAATTAAATGGTGTAGTTGATACCTGGATTGTCACGCATCCACATATAGATCATGCAGGAGCATTGTTGAAAATTATACCAAAAAAACAAATCAAAATCAAAAGAATTCTCCACGTTAAATTGCAGGAGGAATGGGTAAAATTATATGAAGCATCATCCTTGGACTTTTTTAATCAATATAACAATGTAGTTAACCATTCACAAATTCCACTTATTGATGTTGAGGTGGGTGAGACCTTTCTTTTAGGAAAAGGTGTTATAATGAAGGTTTTGGGGGCCAGAAATGACATAGTAACTAAAAACGCCATAAACAATTCCTCTATGGCATTTAAAATTTCCGGACAATCTAAATCTGTACTTTTTCTGGGAGATTTAGGGATTGAAGGTGGCAATGCAATTTTAAATAGGACAAGTCTAGAAGAACTACAAGCCGATTATGTACAAATGTCGCATCATGGACAGAATGGCGTTGATAAAATATTTTATGAATCTGTAAAGGCAAAATATGCACTTTGGCCTACTCCCGTTTGGTTGTGGGACAATAATCTTGACAACAAAGGGGTGAATTCAGGTAAATGGAACACTGTAGTGGTTCGTGAATGGATGACGGAGTTGAAAATTATTAAAAATTACGTTGTAGGACTAGAAGGAACAGTCCAAATCGATTAATCATATATGCCTACTATTTCAAAAAATATTTTCTGGTCCTTATTAACATCTACCTTGCAAATATACACTGGAAGTGTTGTCTTTATTTTTTTGGCAAAAGCTATGACCGTTGACAATTTTGGAATACTTAGTTTTGGGTTTTCCTTATCCACGTTGGCTGTTATAATGGCAGATTTTGGATTTTCACTTATGGTAATAAAGGATTATCCCGTTGAAATATTTAACTTAAAAACATATATAACCAATAGTGTTCTAGCCAAACTTTTAATCGGTATTGGTAGTAGTCTACTCTTTTTCTTGTACATACTAAATTTTTATCGGGGAGACTGGTTAAGTGTCGGGACCATGTATATCATTTTTGCCCTAATTTCATCATTTACTGTATATTTACAAGCCTTATTTAGAACTCAAAATCGATTTCATAAATTTGCAGAGTCGAACATAATATATGCTGCAGGAGTCACCATAACCATCCTAATCTACTGGAAGTTTCAAATAGGATTATTGTCACTTGTGGGTATATTGTTACTCTCTAAACTAACACAGTTTCTTTGGACACTATATTTGTGCAAATCCTTATTCAATATTTATACCTTTAACATAAAACTGATAAAAAAACTGATAAAAAATAGTTGGTCATTTGGGCTCCACTCAGTACTTGGAATATTTTACTTCATGGTAGACACGCAGATAATCGCGTTATATTTGGGCTCAAAAGAAGTGGCATTATATCAATCTGTTTTTAGGGTGATTTTAATACTGCTATTGTTCGGAGAGTTAATAAGTAATGTACTACTACCTTATTTGTCATTTAAATTTTATAATAAGGAAAATGTTTCTGACTTATTATCCAAAATATTTCTGTATCTATTAATAATAGGTTGTTCACTTTTTTTATTTTTCACAACATTTGACAGACAACTTCTCATGTTACTATATAACCGAGAATATCTACCCGCGGATATATTGATTTTACCTTTGTCCATCGTTGTTGTTATTCGGACAACATCTTCGTTGTTGGGAAATGTACTCACAATTTCCAACAGACAAGTAAATCGGGTAACAACTGTGGGCATTTCTTTAATTGTTAGTTTAATATTGAACCTTATTTTGATCCCAAAATATGGAATCGTAGCAGCTGCGTGGACAAGTGTTTTGGTACATTTACTTCTCTTTGGAATGTACTTTGCTTTCTGTAAGCTAGAAGTCCCTTCCATTAAGTTACATTCTTTCGAAAACATATGTCTATTAATCTCAACATCTTTCATTTATTTCATTATTCAATTATGGAACCCGAACAACAATTATTGGGTTATATCTATCTGTATTTTGGCTTGGATAATGTTCGTATATTTCATTATGAAACACAATAACAATAATATCTTTTTAAAAAGCCTATTAAAGGATAAAGGCGTGAATTAATCCGTGCTTTCCAAAAAAGTTGCCCAAAAAATGTACCTTTTTATATTATTTTATTTCGGATTCTGTAGAAACACTAAATATCCCTCATAAAGGTATTCAAAACATTATATGAGAAGCCTATTAAAATTACTTTTTGTTTTTACCCTGCTGGAACTTTATTTAGGCGGGGGAGGCCGGGTCTTCGAAATAGGGAGTACCACACTACGTATACTACTTTTTTTTAGTAATATAGCCTTAGTGGGAGTAATTTATCTTTTTCAGTCTAAAATTCCTACCTATGCAATACAAATTTCTGTAGCGGTCTTATGCTTATTAATCTTTTACGTGGTTCTAGGTTGGTTAAATGGAGCCTCCTTTATTTTGATTGCAGAAGATGTAAAACCATTAACCTATTTTTTCAGTGTGGTATTTTTCAGTTTTTATATAGATTCTGAAAAGAGGGTCAAATTATTGGTTTCCTTAATAAAGAAGACTAGCATTTCAATGGCAGTGATCTATATTTTCATTCAAATTCTATTTTATTTCGGAAAAATCGATTTCAATTTATTCTACAATTATGTCAATACACAATTAGCCTCTACAGAATTTTTCTTTAGAGGAAATAAAGGCCTTTTCTTTTATAAAGGTTTTCTTTATATGGTTATAGGTCTAATATTTTGGATTCATACTGACAACTCCAAATTTAAGGGATTGGCCATATTGATCATAACTACAGCGATGATCCTATCTGGTACACGCGGGTTAATTCTTATGTTCATAATTTTGTATGCCCTCTTCTATGGCTTACCTCTCCTGCTAAAACTAAACCTTAAAATACTTATTTTGACAGTAGCAGTTATTTTTGGAAGTCTATTTTTCTTTAAAAATATAGAACTAGGAAATAAGAATTTAAGCGATTCCATTAGAATGCAGCAAATACAACAAGTTATAGAACAAATTGACCCCATTTCATTGTTTATTGGCCATGGTTTTGGTAATGGCGTGCCCATTAGACCGGTACATATGGAAATAGGATATTTGGAAGTTTTTCATAAACAAGGAATCCTAGGATTGGCAGTATGGTTCATTTTTTTTACAATCCTATATAATGCCTATGTTCGGGAAAAAACCTATTTGGCTATTCGAAGGGCCCTTTTTCTAAGTATATTATTCGTTATCCTAATTTCCCTTACGAACCCTTTCTTTAATAATCCCATAGGAATTTCATTATTCATCATATCGTTATCAGTATTTTGGAAACTCAACCAGATTGGGATTCATCCAGAAAATTTCCAAAAGCACAAATAATCTAGATATGTACAGACTTCGGAAACTATCATTTTTATTGCGTTTATCTGTTTGTATGCTACTCGCCATAATAATTAATTCCGCGCTGGGTTTTAAACTAGCTGACCAATTATCTCAAAAATCATATTCACTATTAGCTGAAATCACATATCCCGAGAATGGTAGTATTGAACTACATTACGACACTGGCGAAGGATTTAACCAAATTCAGGAAATTAAAAGAAAGGCTAATAAAGGCCGGGATACAATTGTCTTTCCTTTTCAATTGGTTCCGGATGAACAATTGAAGTTCTTACGCTTGGATTTTGGTTCTAATACAAGTCTAGAAAGTGTAATGATTAATTCACTGGAGCTCAAATCAAAGGGCAGAAGCCTATTTAAAATTTCCTACAATGACATTGAAAATAATATTGTTTTTTCTAAACATATAAAAACCATAGACGAAGTAAGCTCAATGCTCATTTTGGATACCTCCAAATCTTCCTTTGATCCTTATATAGTCCTTAAACCAATTAATGAATTAATTTATCCTTTATGGGCACGTACCTTACTCTTACTACTGCCTTGGTTAATTCTTTTCATTTATCCCACGGTACATTGGATAAAACTTCAAATATATGAGAAAAATTTAGTCCTCATATTCCTAGCGTTTTTCATGTGTACTATTCCTCTAAAAATTGCATGGGTTACATTTTCTACAATTTTATTATTGGCATATAGCCTATTCAATTACTATGATAAAAGAAATATTAAAATTAATTCGATAGAAATTTCCGTTTGTGTATTTTTTTTAATTCCCACGGTTCTACTTGGAGAAGGTCATGTTTCCGAACTGGCAATACCAATGGGCTTTTTATTATTCCCATTGATTGGCACTTTAATTTCTTTTTCCACACATTACGATAATATTAAAAGAATGTATGTCAGCATTTTTTTGCTGCTATCTTCCATTATCATTGTAAGTTGGTTAATACTTATTTTTTACGGAGGATATTACTACAACATCAATCTCCATAATTACTTTAGCAGTATTAAGACAACTGCCCATGCCGTTTTGTATTGGCTGTTTTATGACCATACTACCTTTATTTCTTTTTTTATTTTAATCGGTAACGTTTTCTGTACTGATTTACTTAAAAATAAGCTCATCCCGCGCAGTTTATTTATTGTTTATTTCGCATTCAGCTTTTCAGCCATCTTATTGCTGGGGTCTAGATTTGCACTTGTCTTATACCTTGTATTACCCATTTTGTTTTTATTTTCCGCAAAAAATATCGCCAGATATATCTTTCCTACCATCTTTATTGGCTTTGCAACAATGGCTTATTTTATAGGTTATTTAGATGGACCAAGATTACAATTATGGAAAATGTCAGGGTACGCTATCAAAGAAATGCCGTGGTCAGGACATGGCACAGGGAAATCGGAAGCTATTCTTCAAAATATAGAATTAGCTCGAAAAGCAGGATTTAACACGGTCCTAGAAATGAACCACTCCCATAACCAGTACCTTACTTATTTGCTGGAAAATGGAATTATTGGCTTATTAATCTTCTTTCTTGCCTTCGCAAATATTATATATTGCTTCTACAAATTGAACAATAAATCAATGTTGATAATATGTTCAATGACGTTATTACTCATGCTATTTGAATCTCCTTTTAGAACAGCAACCCCCCTTTATGTAATAAGCTTCTTATTGGTTATTTTCTCTCAAAAAAAAGGGGTGTCCCTTAAAAAAAATCAGGAGCAGAACTTCTATAAACATATATAAATGTATTTTTGTGAATCATTTGATAATCAGTTATACATAATGAAGAATATCTTAATTACAGGAGGAGCAGGTTTTATTGGTTCAAATTTAGCTTTAAAGCTAAATGCAAAAGGATATAATGTAACTGTGCTAGATAATCTATCTGAACAAATCCACGGAAAAGACCCTATAAATACTTCCCCTTTATATAATTCTATTAGAAATAAAGTGACCTTTATTAAGGGGGATGTCACAAATATTGAAGATTGGAAAAAAGCAATATTAAACCAGGATATAATTGTGCATTTTGCTGCTGAGACGGGTACAGGGCAGTCCATGTATGAAATAATAAAATACACTCAGGTCAACGTACAGGGAACAGCAAATATGTTGGATTTTTTGGTTAATTCACCTAACAAAGTTAAAAAAGTTGTAATAGCCTCATCAAGATCCATTTACGGTGAAGGCAAATATATTAGTAAGGAATTGGGATATGTATATCCGAAGCATCGAATTGAAGAGGACATGGATAACAATTATTTTGAGGTAAAATATCCGAACTCTTCATCTCTCGAGTTGGTTGCTACAGACGAAGAATCTAAAATCCACCCTACCTCTGTTTACGGAATAACTAAGCAAAATCAGGAACAAATGGTAATGACCGTCTGTCCCACAAAAGGCATTGCTCCGGTCGCATTCCGTTATCAAAATGTATATGGACCGGGACAATCGTTATCTAATCCATATACAGGGATATTGTCCATTTTTTCTACACAAATAAAAAACGGAAATGGTATAAATATTTTTGAAGATGGTAAAGAAACAAGGGATTTTGTGTATATAGACGATATTGTTGATGCCACAATTCTAGGAATAGAAAAGGATGAAGCCAATGGAGAAATTTTTAATGTTGGGACAGGTGTTCCCACAGATGTAATTACCGTAGCTAATACTCTAATTAAAAATTACAATGCCAATGTACCACTAACCATAACAGGAAATTATAGATTGGGGGATATAAGACATAATTATGCCGACCTAACAAAGATTAAGGCAAAGTTAGGGTTTACTCCAAAAGTCGAATTTCAAACTGGTATCAAACATTTCACCAATTGGGTAAATGCACAGGAAATCAAAGTGGACAACTATGATAAGTCCATTTCCGAAATGAAGGAAAAAGGGCTGTATAAATAATTGGGATGAATAATTTTTTAGAATCCCTTTTAATAGTAATTGTTATTTACAACAGATCTTTGGAAGATTGTGAATCGTTTCAATCCGTTTTACAAATGACCGAAAAGGGATCAGATTTAAACATTTATATATACGACAATTCCAAACTACCACAAAAAATTAATTTTAGGCAAGGAATTTCCACGGTATACTATCATGATTCCAATAATTCTGGTGTTAGTAGGGCCTATAATCAAGGGGCAATTCATGCGAAAAAGTCAAATAAAAAGTGGCTACTCTTACTGGATCAGGATACAACATTACCAAGTAATCTACTAAAAGAGTACAAATCGTCCATTGAAAAACATTCAAAGATTAGATTATTTGTTCCGATTTTACTTTTAAATAATGACAGAATTTTTTCCCCATGCCTGTATAAATTTAAAAGAGGGTTTCACCCAAAAAAAATTTATTCAGGGGTACACTCTTTGTATAAATTAGCTCCCGTTAATAGTGGAATGTTAATTCATTTGGATAGCTTTTTAAACGCTGGAGGTTATAACAATAAAGTAAAATTAGATTTTAGTGATTTTCAATTTATAGAACGATTTCGAAAAATGCATTCTGAATTTTATGTTTTGGACATTAAATGTACACAAGATTTTTCGAATGACGAAGTCTCTTATTCAAACCAGATAAATCGATTTAAATACTATTGTAATGGAGCTAATAATATAGACAAATCTAATTTTTTAGATTTCTTACAGTATGGTACTATAGTGCTTTTTAGGGCCATTATTTTGACAATTAAATATGGAAAATCGAAATTTTTATCAATATTTATAAATTATTATTTGAAAATTAAATAAGCCTTAGACTTAAATTCTATTAATGTTTTCAAAACCCTCAACCTTCTATGAAGATATCAGTCTGTATGGCTACCTATAATGGAGAAAGGTACATAAAAGAACAACTGGACTCCATATTATGTCAAATATCCACTGATGACGAGTTAATTATTTCTGATGACGGTTCTACGGATAACACAGTAAAAATTATTAACTCCTATGGGGATGCCCGGATAAAATTATATCACTCAACCAAAAGAAATGTAATTTATAATTTCGAAAATGCACTAAAACATGCTTCGGGAGATATTATATTTTTGTCTGATCAGGATGATATTTGGTTCCCTGACAAAGTCGTGAAATCAGTTGGGCATTTGCAGAATAATGGCTTGGTATTTTCAAATGCGATTATGTTCTTTGGTACGGATAAGGTTAACGGAAATATGTTTTTCAAAAATTCCAAAAATAAAACAGGGGTGTTATCCAATCTTTTCAAAGTAAAATATCTTGGTTCCACTGTAGCGTTTAAATCTGCCATATTAAAAAAGGCATTGCCATTTCCGCCAAACCTTCCAATGCACGACGTATGGATAGGTCTTATTTCTGAAATTACTTCATCTACTTATTATATAGATGAACCCTTGATTTATTACAGAAGGCATGAAAATACCGTCTCAGAAACCGGATCAAAAAGTACAAATTCATTATTTACAAAATTAGGATTTAGATTTAGGTTGATTTACAACTTATTTAAAAGATTATATTTTATCAAATAGTTATACTATGGTTTTTAGCTCAACAGTATTTCTCTTTATTTTCTTGCCTTTGGTATTAATTGTCAATTTTTTGTTGAAACAGGAATATCGTAATTTTTTCTTGCTTTTGGCCAGTCTTTCATTTTATGCTTGGGGCGAAGGCATTTTAGTAATATTGATGCTGTTCTCTATTAGTATAAACTATATTTCAGGAATCGCAATTAATTATTATTTTAACAGAAATAATAAGCTATCACAGGTTATTCTTGGTATCAGTATTGCAATGAATCTGGGTTTGCTTTTTTACTATAAATATGCCAATTTTATTGTCAACATCCTTCAGGATCTTGGATTCTATTTGCGATATAACCACGAAAACATATTACTGCCTATTGGTATATCTTTTTTTACTTTTCAAGGAATTTCATACCTTGTAGATTTATCCCGTAGGGAAACTGAAGTTCAACTAAACTTTTTTCATCTTGGACTGTACATATCCTTCTTTCCCCAATTAATTGCGGGTCCAATTGTGAGATATTCAGATATTGATGATCAAATTAAGAAGCGCTCCATTAATACAGCACTTTTCACCGAGGGCATAATTCGATTTGTTCGTGGTTTAGCTAAGAAGGTTATTCTAGCAAATAATGCCGCTTTAATTGCTGATCAAGTCTTTTCAATTCCTGCAAAGGAAATTTCCATATCCGTCGCGTGGTTGGGAATCATTTGTTATACAATTCAAATATACTTTGATTTTTCAGGATATTCCGATATGGCTATTGGACTAGGAAAAATGTTGGGGTTTAATTTTAAGGAAAATTTTAATTATCCCTATATCTCGAAATCCATCCAAGATTTCTGGCGAAGATGGCATATTTCGTTATCAACCTGGTTTAGGGATTATTTGTATATTCCTTTAGGTGGTAACCGGAAAGGTACTAAAAGGGTATACCTTAATCTCATTATAGTTTTTTTTCTGACTGGTCTATGGCATGGAGCCAGTTGGAATTTTATAGTTTGGGGCCTTTTTCATGGTTTGTTTTTGATTTTAGAACGTAGCAAATTATTTAATACACTTGGATGGCCCAAAATTCTCCAACATTTTTATGTTATGCTTGTGGTTATTTCGGGATGGGTATTTTTTAGGGCAGATAATTTAAGGGACGCCTTTAGATATTTTAGAAGTATGATTGGGTTAACGGGAGGGGATAATAATACGGCTTTGATTTACCTTAACTATTACTCCGTATTTACCATACTTATAGCTATTATATTTTCAATGCCGTTAAGAGAGAAGATAAATTCCTTATTTGCAAATCAAAAAATTTCTCATTTGGAACACAAATTTAAATTTGTGACCTTTTGTTTTTACATACTATTATTTGCTTTATCAATCATCGAGTTGGCCCAATCAAGTTACAATCCATTTATCTATTATAGATTTTAACCATGAAGCTACATAAAATCAAAAAAATTCATTTTATCTCGCTATTCAGTTTTGGGTTGTTCCTGTTGACTGGATTTTTATTAAATAATATGGAAAAAAATGTTTTCCATAACCTAAAAGTAATCTTGAACGCTAGGGTTTTAGAGGAAGATTTTTTTCAGCTTTTTTATACCCAGCAAAATGATGAAATTTTTCAAATCAAAAATTCTGTAAAAACAGTGGTCAAAGGCAATAATACCTATCAGGATATATTGTTTGAATTACCCAATTTACAGAATTTAAATAAGCTACGATTGGACATTGGAGAGAATTTTAGACAACAGCCTGTAGAAATTAATGAAATACGTTTTATAAAAGATGGTGAAGAAATAGTTTTGGATATTAGCAGTTTCAATCGATTATTTGTGCCCAACCAACATATTGAAATCCTACCCAACCAGTATACTTTTATAGGTAAAGCCGGTAAGGCTGGCACAAAATCAATTTACGATCCCTTTTTTATTTCCAATACCAACTCAAAAGAATTTAATTTAATAGCGCATAACCCCTTATTTAAATTTCCTTACATTATTGCGGCCTTTATTTCATTGTTGATATTTCTAATATTGGTTAATAATGTCGACAGGATAAATATCACCCAAGAATCAATGTTTATAACTTTATTTCTTTTAATTTTAGTCATACCTACGCTTCAAAATAAATTTAATATTGTCGATGACCTTCAAAATATGGAGAAAAGGGAGTTGACTAAAAAGCCCAGTTTCAACTTTTCAACTGAGTTTTTTAGGAATTACGAGGCCTACTTCAATGATAATTTTGGACTCAGAAATTATCTAATAAACTGGGGAGGCAATTATAGAACCAAACTCTTTAGATCGTCCATGCACCCCGAACTAGTAATGCTTGGAAAAAACAAATGGTTATTTTACAATAGAATGGATGGTAGGATATTCAGAAGCTATAGCAGAACAAATATCCTTTCTTCTGAAAGGATTAAGCAAGTAGTTGATAAATGGGAAGATAATTTAGGAAGATATGAAACGGATGGGCGTAAATATTTCTTGGCGTTTTGGCCCAATAAACATTCTATATACCCAGAGCAGTTGCCCTACGTTATGAATCTTCAAATAAAAGACACAATTTCTAGAATTGACCAGATACTCCAATATCTTGAAAAAAACAATTCTTCTGTAAAATTATTGGATGTAAGACCAACATTACTTGAAGAAAAGAAAAATAATCTTGTTTACCATAAGTTTGACTCCCATTGGAATGATTATGGTGCCTTTTTAGGGTACCGGAATTTTTTTAAGGAAACCAAAGATATTCTTGGTATCGAACCAAAATCCAAAGAAGATTTTGAAATACGATGGGACAATTACAACCAAGGGGAATTAATCCAAATGTTAGGTGTTCATAACCAAGGATTTTTCATAGAAAAAAACCCCACTTTTACTTTAAAAGACAATATAGATCAAATAGAATACTTGCCAATAGATGGATATCCAAAATTAACAGTAATAACTAGAAATCAATACTGTGGAAATAAAAAAAGAGCATTGATTTTTAGAGACTCATTTACAAATAATTTGATTCAGTTTTTTTCTCTACATTTTTATGAAGTATATTATATCTGGGGCCATCATGAAGAATATGTGGATAAATTACAGCCTGATATCATAATTGATGGCTTTGTAGAAAGGGAAATAGGGGAAAAAATTCAATAATTAATCCGAAAATGAATTCGTTGTACGAAAAAAGAATACTATTCATCTCCCCGAAATTTTTCGGATATGAATTAGAAATTAAAAATAAATTGGAAAGCCTGGGTGCTAAGGTAGATTTCTATGATGAGAGACCTACAAACTCTTTTATGGTAAAAGCACTTGTAAGAATAAACAAAAAGCTACTATCAAGAAAAATAAATAAGTATTATACCGAAATATTACATAAAACAAAGTGTATTAATTACGATTTTGTTTTTTTCAATAGTCCTGAATCCATTTCTAAGCAGCTTTTTCTAAAACTCAAAAAAGAACATGAATCTTCCCAGTTTATATTATATATGTGGGATTCTTTGAAGAATAAAAATGCCAATGAACTCCTAGAATATTTTGATGTCAGATTTTCTTTCGATCAACAAGATTGTATAAATCGTAAAATAGAAATTAAGTATCGCCCCTTATTTTATGTAGATGAGTATGCAAATTTAAAAAGTAAAAACTTACAAAATGACTATGACCTATTATTTATAGGCACCCTTCACAGCGATAGAAATAAAATTCTTAATCAGATAAGGACTGAATGTCAAAAACAAGGGTTGAACTATTTTTTTTATTTGTATTTTCCTAGTAGAATATTATATCTTATTAAGCGCGTATATGATAAATCCTTATGGGGCACCAATTTAAGTGATTTTAAATTTGTCCCGCTAAGCAAAAATGAACTAATACATTACGTAGGTAGAAGTAATGCCATACTCGATATCCAGCATCCTAAACAAAATGGTTTAACTATGAGAACAATCGAAATGCTAGGAGCGAGTAAAAAATTAATTACAACTAATCAGGATATAGTCAATTATGATTTTTACAATCCAACAAACATTAAAGTAATAGATAGGAATCAAATTCAACTTGAAAAACATTTTTTTGAACAAGTATTTAAAAAAGTCAACATGGATATTTACTATAAGTATTCCTTGACTGGATGGATTTCTGAAATATTTAAACCCGTAAATATGTAATTGCCTAAATAAACTTCCTAGAAACTTGAACCACTATATATATTATCTGTTAACTCAAAATGGCCAATCCCTCAATACTAAATTCCTTAGAAAGAAAATTTATTCTCCTTGTGGGGGATACCCTAATAATTTTGGCTTCCCTTAATCTATTGGTGAATCACGCCATAGATGAAAAGTATATTTCCTTAAAACTTAAATTCAGTGTCTTTGCTATTGGTATAACAGCTTATTTGGTTTTAGCATATATCCTAGACTTTTACAATCTGGAAAAAGTATCAAAGCGACGATACTTTCTTCCACAATCCGTTTACATATCATCCTTGTACGTTTTTTTTGTATTCCTGTCCTGTGTTATTTTTTATGACATCAGCTTTTGGAGAGGTCCTTTGCTAATTTTTCTTTTGTTAACTCCTGTAGAAATTGGACTTTGGCGTTTATTTTTTAGTAATGTTTTTAAAATTATTCCTGTAACCAAAAACGTTATTTATATTTATGAAGACGCTACCTATGATAGTTTGCGCCAAGACATGGCAGCTATCAACGGAAATGACATGGAAACCTTTTACAAAGTGAAACTTACATTTTCCATAGATCAAAATACATTGATCAATAAAAAATACTTTTTAACGGCAGCTGAAAAAATAGACACTTGGATCATCAACACCAAGAGTTATAATAATTTACCTAAGGAACTAGAAAAAATAATTCTTAGATCCATGCTAAGGGGTAAGGAAGTTATTTCCTTTACCTCCTTTTACGAAAATACTTATGAGGCATTACCCATAAAATCCCATAATGATAGCTTTTATGAAATACTTCAATTCAAGAATAAAAAAATAAGGTATTTAATTAAGATATTTAATTTCTTGATTAATTTTTCCCTTGCCCTCTTCGTTGGTATTATATTCGCTCTGGTTACCCCATTCGTCTTTTTATTAAATCTGTTGTTTAATAGAGGGCCACTTTTTTACACTCAAAAAAGAGTTGGACAGCATGGCAAGGAATTTAGTATTTATAAATTTCGTTCAATGGTGGTCGATGCTGAAAAAACAGGTGCAAAAATGGCTACAAAAAACGATGCTAGAATTACACCTTTTGGAAGAATATTGCGATTGTTCAGAATTGATGAACTTCCACAAATAATTTCCGTTATAACTGGAGATATGCAATTTATTGGGCCAAGACCAGAAAGAAAGATATTTGTGAAACAGCTTAATGAAATTACGCCCTTTTATAACATTAGACACCTTATAAAACCAGGTATTACTGGATGGGCCCAAGTGAAATACAAGTATGGCGAAAATTTGGACGATTCCATTAAAAAACTGGAATATGATCTCTATTACATCAAAAATAAATCCGTTACCTTGGACCTAAGAATTATTTTTAAAACGGTTACCACGGTCTTGTTTTCGAGAGGCGTATAAAATAAAATTAATGAAAAAAGTACTTATCACCGGGGCAGCCGGATTTTTGGGATCGCATTTATGCGATCGCTTTATAAAAGAAGGTTATTACGTTATTGCCATGGATAACCTTATTACCGGTGACCTAAAGAACATTGAACATCTTTTTCCATTGGAACAATTTGAGTTTCAACACCACGATGTTTCCAAATTTGTCCATATTCCCGGCAAGTTGGATTATATCCTGCATTTTGCCTCACCTGCCAGTCCAATAGATTACCTAAAAATCCCCATTGAAACCCTAAAGGTTGGTTCCCTTGGTACCCTAAACTTATTGGGCCTTGCCAAAGAAAAAAAAGCCAGGATACTGGTAGCCTCTACTTCGGAGGTTTATGGAGATCCCTTGGTACATCCCCAAAATGAGGATTATTACGGCAATGTTAGCCCAATTGGACCCCGTGGGGTTTATGATGAGGCCAAAAGATTTATGGAATCCATTACTATGGCCTACCATCGATTCCACGGTGTGGATACGAGAATCGTTCGTATTTTCAACACCTATGGTTCCAGGATGAGATTGAACGA
>TARA_R110002153_G_scaffold63573_5_pt1 | contig 21292 bp, 12 predicted proteins | sample TARA_R110002153 | Tara Oceans TARA_R110002153 (sample SAMEA4398193) | marine metagenome | biome: Polar Biome; feature: [SRF] surface water layer (ENVO:00010504); material: water (ENVO:00002006), including particulate matter (ENVO:01000060) such as... | depth 5 m
TATACTGATATCTTTGTTGCTACCTACAGTGAAGCCTTCTATAAATTGTATAGCGTGTTGAAGCTCGTGATTCAAAACACTTTCAAACTTCTGAATAGCTTTTGTTTTGTCTCCTTTAAATATGTCAGAGTTTATAACAATTTGATTGCTCTCATAGTCGTAGAATCCTAATGAACCTTTTGTCATCAATTCATTAAAGCCAACTTTAAATGTATTGGTTACGTATAGTTTTGCTTCACCTATCTTAGGGTACTGCTTAATTATATCAGTCTTTACAATATCTTTTAATGAATATGAAGAACCCTTAATTGCATTGTCTAAAGTCTTGTCAAAAGTAAAAGGTGTTTTCTTCCAAAACGAATCCACTAGTTTAGTGTCTTCAGTTTCGTACTTCCACATCTTGTCTCCACCAAGCTCCCATCCTGTAGCTCTTTTTATAACTAAAGGACTCTTGCCTTGTCTAGTCATCTCTTTAGCTAGTGTGTAGTTTACTCTAACACCTTGTTGCATAAGAGCGTTCTCTCCTATCAACTGCTTTCTAGCTTTAGACTTTTCTTCAGTTGTAAGTTTGTCGAATTTAATACCTGCAGGTATAACGTCTTCTGTTGACACACCTTCAAGATACTTAACTAATTCGCTATTTTTATTTTTTCTTTTATAATTCTCTAATGCTTTATTGTACCCATCAATCCCTCCATTTGTTTCTCTGTTTAAAATCATTTCTAATGACGATAATGCTTTTAATTCTCTAGGACTTATCCTTGAACTATGTACTATCTTGTAATCAGAGAGTTGACCTAAAGCAACCTCTTGACCATCTTGCCTTTGATTAAATGGTATGTTTTCTATGTCTGTTTCTATTACAATAAAAGAATCGTCTTGTCTATACGGACTTCCTAATTTAGAAAAGAACAATCCATCAACAGCTTTTTGTTTTTCAAAATTTATTCCATTTTCTAAAATATCATTTAGATTTTCCACACCATTAGTTGAGTGATATAAATGAACTTTACCACTTGTAATTAAACCATTTTTATCTCTTGTTTGTGTAGGGGTATCAGGAAGTTTTTGAGCTATTAACTGCTGTCTAACCTTAGACAGCTCATCAGTGGATAAAGTAGCTGTTTTAGGTATTGCTCCTGCACTTGAAGCTACATTTGATTGCACGAATTTTTCCTTTCCGACATCTGTTTTTCTTGAAACCTCTGCTCCTTCTTTATTGTATTTAGTATATTCCTTTGTTAAGTCATAAGATTTGTAAAAAATATTAGGTTGTAATATCTTTTTAATTTTAGCTTTAACAGTCCAACCAAAAGAAGGGTGATGGTCAACATCGTTAGGGTTTGTTTTTTCTACACTAAACGTAGAAGGGTCAAACTCTATAAACGTCATAATCTCACCACCAACAACACCATCATTTAATGGGTCCATTATTCTTTGATGAAACTCTTTTAAGTTTTTAACACCAATAGCTTTTTGAAACTTCTTATTAGATGCGATTTTTTGATTAAGAGCTTTTCTTAAATCAGGAGAAAAATTATTTTCAATATCTAATAATTTTACTAGTTCTTTTGGGTTAGACTTAAAAGAGTTTAATGTTTTAAATCTGCTGTCATTTTTTTTATTAAATGTCGCTAAAGCTTCTTTTCCTTTATTAGAACTTAATGCCTCATTAAACGAATCTATAAGTTCCTTATTAGTCAATATCTTTTCATCAAGAACTAAGTTTACTAACTCCTCAAATATATGTTGTTGGAATTGCCAAGAGCCATCTAAAGTTCCTGAATGAGGTGCGAATATATCAGCACTACCTTCAATTGAGTTTCTTATAAATGATTCAGCTTGTGCTTTAGTATTAAAGGCAGCAAGATTAGATATGTCTCCTAATTTTTTTCCTGTCTTTTCCATTATGTAAGCAACATAATTACGACCACCTAATAAATTTATAGAGTATCCATTTCCTAAATCTGTAACTCCTGCATTAGTGTAGTCATACATATTAGTTATGAATTTTTTACCTTCAAAAGTAAATACATCAAAATCACTAACAAGTTTTTTTATCCAAGACCTTGGGTCGTTCTTAACCTTTGGCGAATCTATTGTTTCAATTATATCATTTCTCTTAGGTATTGAAATAGTACCTACCTCTCCTGAATCTCCTTGCTCTTCACTTTCTAATAAAGAAACATCTTCTGCTTGTAGTTCAATACCCGCAGCCAACCTGCTTGACAATGTGTTAAGTAAGTCAATAACATCCTCTTCGCTTTTTGTTAGCTCTTCCATTCTAGGAATGCCTAACGTCTTACCTAATGCTCTCAAGAATGAAATAACTTTATTCTTAGATGGCTTACTCATCTGACCATAGTTAGCCGATAGTATACCAATAAGTTCAGCAACCTGCTCTTCTGTTTGAAGACTTGTATCTTTGTACTTCGCTGCGTGTGCATCTAACTCAGCCAACAATTTACCACTAGCTACTTTACGAATAGCTACCATAAACTTATCTGATAACTCCTTAGCTTTTGCATCATTGTTCTTAACTGCATTAAGTAATAATGCGTGGAAAGCCTCGTGAGCCGCTGTAGTTCTTTTTGCTTTGCTTAAGTTTATGTGAATGGTATTCTCTGTAGGATTAAACTCTGCTCTACTGTTAGGGTTTGCGTACTTAGCGTACTCTTGCTCAGTCTCGTGGATTATAATATTGGTCTCAGGCAATACTCTTGCTATAGCTTTAGCCACAGATTTAGCAGTATTTATAACTACTCTTTGAGTTCTAGTAAATCCTTTAGTTGACTTCTCAGTATCACTTATCTTTCTGTTGATACTAATCTTAGGTGTAACTTTTTCCGTAGACTCAGCTACATCTTCACCAAAGAACGAATCAATATCTTGCTTCTCTTCAGTAGTCACCTCTTCTTGTGTCTTCGAAGACACTTCTTCAGTTACCTCAGCTACAACCGGCTGTGCTTCTCTAAGTTTTTTTGCTTTACGCTTTAACTTATTTTGCTCTCTTTTTACTTCAGCTCTTTCTTCTTTTAATGTTTCTGTCTGACTTGAAGCATCGTCTTTTAAGTCTTGAATTTCTGCCTTCAAATCTTCAATAGCCTCTGACTTTTCTTCTCTACTTAGACTTCCATCTTTTCTTACGTCAGCTATTTTCTTTTTAACACCATCAATAGCTTCTTTGGTTTCTGATTTTACAGAACTAACCTCATTAAGATTATCCTCAACCGTTCCATCCATTTCAGAAATTTCCTCTTCAATGGTTTGCAATTCAGGAGTAACTTCTTCGGTAACTTCAGCCTCTACCTCTTCGGTAGCTTCTGCTTCTTCAGTAACTTCAGGAGCAATAGTTTCGTCAACCATCTCTTCAATACCCAACTCTTCTTGAGTAGCCACCTCAGCACCTACCAAGTTATCTATCTGCTCTTGAATTTCTGCAATCTCTTTATTGGTATTTTTATTAAAAGCATCGTTAGTTCCTTCTGCTCTACTCTTAAGCTCTTGCAATCTCAAAGAAAGACCTAGTGCTTTCTTTTGATTCTCAACACTCATGTCAGTTGGTATACCTTGTTGAACACCAACAACTCTTTCAAAAGCATCCATTGTGTCGTCTGCTTCTTGTTGAGTTATTTCTTTAGCGTTTAATTGCTGTTTTAGTTTTGTAGCTAAAGCTGTCTTGTACTCTTGATAGCTTTTATTGTCGGATGTAAGTTGAGTAAAAGTTTCAAACTCTAAGTCACTCACCTGTGTGAAATCTGCTTTAGAGTACGCAGCCTTGATTGAGTTAGGAACACCCAATACAAAACCACCAACAGCCTCTTGTGCTGCAGCTTTTAATACCTGTGCAACATACTCGCCAACGCTATCCGGAGTACGAAACATATCCTTTTCTTTTATAGCATTGTATATAGCTTTACCACCAATATCTGTAATCTCCTGAAGTAAACCTGTTTCAGCCTCAGCAGAAGCAGCTATACCTGCAGAAAGAGCAAACCTTCCTCCTGAGCTTTTAACCTCTTCTCGTATTACTTTTGTCAATGTTTTAACTGAAGCACCTTTGGGAACTTTACCCATTGCTTTCATTAGTATTCCTGATACAACTCCTTTTTGTTTCATTACATTTCTGAAACCAAAGTCTTCAAGTGCCGCAACAACAATTCCTATTGGAGCTGCTACTGCTGCTTTCTCCCATTCAGGAACATCTACAAAGTCAGGGTCGTTAGCCATCTCTTCGTATATGTGGTCTGTAACTTGAGCCATCAAATTTGCTACTCTATTTACTTTACCACCAACAAGAGCAGGTAATGATTCTGTGACACCTTTAAGTGAACCCATCCAAAATTGTGATTGAGCTAACTCATCGTACTGATGAGAACTAAGTTCTCCTCCAATCATTTTAGAAAGACCTTCTCTAGTTGCTTTTAATGTTCCACTTTCTAGTGGAAGACGAGCAACTTGACCTGAAAACTTAGCACCTTCAGGAAGACCTTTATATACTATTTCTATTTCATTTTCTTCAGGAGTCGCTACAAAATCTACTGTTCCATACTTTTCTTTTTTACGAATTGCATCAAGAATCTTTCTATCAATAGAGCTTACTATATCCTCATCAACTGTTTCTAAAAAAGAATCAAATTGTTTTTCGTTGTTTATGTCAAGACCTTCAGGGATTTCTACACTTCGTTTTTTTGCTTCATTTACAAAAACATTAGAGTAAGCACCTTCCATTCCTCTTTCTTTTCCAAAAGAAATAAACCAACTTTTTATATCTGTAGCTAAATTTCTTTGACCTGCCAAAACTCCTCCTACACCTTCATAAAATGATTTACCAAGAGTTCCGTACCAAGTACCCTGCTCTCTTTTCATTTCAGACCACTTACCTACATTTCTGTCAAGCCTCATTCCTTGAAGCTCTAGACCATCGTTTTCTCTAGATAGTCTCTTGGCTTCTCCTTCTAGGTTTTCTTTTAAATCAAGGTATTTTGTGTAGCCTTCGTTGTATTCACCAAGCATTTGTTCTGAAGTAAGGTTTCCGTAAACCTCTTCCATTTCTTTTAACTCGGCACTTTTTGCTACGTATGTTTTTACATCATCGTTGTATTCCTCGGCTCTTAGATTTAACTCGGCAACACCTTCTTCAACATCTTTCTCGTCTTTAATCCTAGCCTTTTCTTTGATGTACTCTTCTTCCTCTTTGTTGAACTGTTGTTCTACATCTTGGTTTTTCTTAAGGAAGTCTTTTAATGTCTCTGCAGTTTCTTTATCACTCTTAGTAAAGAATCCACCTTCAACAGTTTCATCTAAGTCAATAGTAATTTTTTTACCATTCGGTGCAGTAACTTTCATCTTGTCACCGAACATACCTGTCTCATCAAACTTAAAACCATAGTCTTCAAGTTTGTATCTCATCTCAGGTACAGCAAACTCTTCCTCTTGACCGGTAAAGTTTGCGTCTATCTCATCAACGTATTCGTTAAATATTCTTTGGGGTTCAGTAAACGAAGCATCCGATTCTGTAGACACTTCCACTTCTTGAGTGGTAGGTAATTCCGTAACGACCTCCTCCGAAGGAACAATGGATTCGTCTTTTTTTTTTACACCGATAAGAGTAGTATAATCTTCTTTTGTATCTGCATATCCTTCATTTGCAAACAATCCAAACACATCATTTAATGCTTCATCATTAGTAGACATAAGGGTTTTGAAATCATCAAGAGTACCATTGTACCCTTCTTTTTGAAATAATTCAAAAGAATCTATAATCGCTTGTTCGTTCATTTTTATTATTTATTATATTTACTGCCTACACCTGCACCTTCTTCAGTTTCAACTTCATTTTTGTTACTTCTACCTCTTCTACCTCCGCTACCTCTTTGTTTAGGTGTAGTTTCAGTTTCAACTTTAGGTTTTTTAATTAGTTCTTTAGGAACATTACCACCGTACTTGTTGGCAGTATTAATAAGTCTGTTAATCTCTAGTTCAATAGCTTGAGCAAGTCTTCCTGCACCCATTTCGCCATCAGTCTCATCAGTGTCAAATTCAAAAGGAAACTCTTGACCGCTTATACTAATTGTAAAATCTCCTTCTTCTCCAATCCAATCTTCGTTAGGGTCTCCAACTACTTTAACTTCTACAGGCTCTCCCGCTATAGTTATATCTTTAAGACCTGTATTAAATAAGTTTACAACAGCAGGAGGTATATCTTTAAACTCTTTAACCTCTCCACTTTCTTTCAGACCAATCTCTTTATTAAAAATATCTTTAAGATATCCTTTTCCTCTGTTTAAATCAAATCTACGTGCAGTTTCAAATGCAGTAGTTGCTTCTCCTTTTTCAGTTCCTGTTGAACCTTCTGTTACAGAACCTCCAAATGCATCAGGGTTTTGGTCAATAAATTTACCACTAATTCTATTCCATTGAGTTGCATCTACAAGACCAAGTTCTCTGTTCAAGTCTCTAGTAACTTGCTCAATAGACTTATATGTGTTATCAGTATTTTTTCTATCAATAACTATTTCAGAATCTTTTCCCTTGTTAGTCAAGTTTATAATAAATTTATCTTCATCCCTACTTAACTTAGTAACTTTTCCTGCGTCATTTTTCTGTAGCTGTTGGTTTAATCTAGACTGATAGTCTTTAGCTAAACTTTCAAACTGACTAGCGTTTCCTGTAGACATATTAACTAAGTCAGAAATAAATTGATTATTTCTTTCTTCAGTATCTGTTAACTTGTCATCCTTTCTAGGGTCGTATGCAGTTAAGTTTCTTTTCATCTTAACATCAAGTGCACCCTCTAAAGCTTTTCTTGCTTGTTCTTTTTGTTGTTTACCAAACTTATTATCAAAGTCAGGCTCATATCCTGTACCTGCTGAGTTAAGTTTTAAAAGAATTGTATTTTCGTTTTGTTCTTTAGAGTCTTGAGTAAAACCATACAACTCACCGTTTGGTGCTGTGCCTACATAGTCAGTAAGAACAGAACCTACTTGAGTAGGAACTACTAACTCTGAGTCAATAATATTTTTTTTAGCAGCATCAAAACCTTTTCTAAGTGTAGAGTCGTTTAAGACAGCAACACCATCTTTGTATCTTACTACTTTATAGTCAATATTTAAAGACTTGGCTATATCATCAGTTCTTCCCATCACATTATACTTATCAACAGTATTACTTACTGTTTTTCTAAGAATATTCATTGAAGAAAAAGTATTTGGGTCTGAGCTTATTCCACCTTCACCATCTTTCTTAGCCATATTGTACTCTCCTGTTTCAGGATTAATATAAACACCATGAGTCTGTAGATTCATTATAGCTTCATTGTTGGCTGCCATCCATTGCTCCTGACCTGCAGATGCTCCGGATTGCATACGCTCCATTTTGGCTTGGTTTATTTTAGCTATATTATTTAGTATTTCATAAGAATCGTCAATACCTTGAGATACTTTTTGTCTTTGCTTGGTGTACTGATTAGTAGTTATAAGACCATTCTTGAGTAATCGGTCTTGCATTAGCCTAGCTTTCTCAGCCTCAGAGGCTGCGTTTAAGGCAAAGTCTTGTATTGTATTATTGTCTGACTCAACTCCTTGATTAAGTGTCTTCTGAAACTCTCTTGAAGCTTCATCAATACTTGCTTTCTCAGTCTCTCTTCTATTTGCTTCGTCAGTTAATGTCTTTGAAATATCAGAACCAATCTTAGACCAATCAATAGCATCGTCTCTTTTTTGGTACTTATAGTATGTTTTAGCCATTACTATTTTGTTTTATAAAATTCATTAATGCCTTCAGTATCAAACATATCTAATAGACCACCTTGAAATTGTTGGTTTCCTTGATTAAAGAAATCTGCCTGTAATGTTTGACCTCCTAAATTATACCCTGTTACTGCACCTGATGTGTCTGTAATCTGAGTAGCTTTAGATTTTAAAAAGTCTTGAGAACTCATTCCTGCAGCACCTGCAGCTTTATCAAGTCCTTTGAACGCTTTGTTTTGTTGATACAACGGAACCATTTGAAGACCTGCTTGAACAGTTTCTCCAATCCCTGCAACACCTTGCATAGTAGATGCTTGTGATTGTTCTGCAAATTGCTGTGCAGCAACCTGTGCACCTGCAGCTTCTCCTAAGTCTAGTTGAATATTTACGTCACGTAGTCTGCTTTCTTCTTTAGCAACAAGTTGTTCTAACTTATTTACATCAGCTATCTCTGCTTGTCTAATTTTAGCTTGACCAACCTCTTGTGCTTTTTGAGTTCTACCTACTGCAGCAGCTAATCCTCTTTGGCTTTCCTTACCTGCTTCAATAGCTTGAGCACCTGCACTAAGCATTGCTTCACGCTGAGCTGTGTAAGCCTCTTTGTTTACAGCCAACTCTTCATAAAAGTTAACTTCTGTTTTTTTACGAGCTTCAGCCATTGCCTCTGCAGCATCAGCTTCTGCTTGTTTTTGTTTGTCCTTTTGGGCTGCTGCTTGTATGAACGAAGCAGTTGTTGTTCCTGCTGCCAATGTTAATCCAATTCCTGCTGCTACCGCTGTAAATGCTGCCATATTATAATTTTTTAATTAATTCTTTTTGATAGCTATCTCCTGAAGTGTACCCAAGAGAAGTGTAAGCGTTTATTAGGCTTTTATTTTTAACTAATGCGTATGTATATTCTGCTCCCGTATTCTTAGCTATGTTTGTTAATGTCGATAACAATAATGTTAAAGCATCTTTTCTTTTGTCTTTATCTTTGTACTCTATACTTGACACTATCCAATCAACCCAAATAACTTTTGAATTAGTGGTATACAAAAACCCTGCACAAACAGGGGTGTCTCCATCTAAAACCATTATCCCACCTGTTCCATTGTCAGGTAAAAAATCTTTTGGAGGAGCAGGAAATCTCCAACTCTTCCACCATCCTAAAAGGATGTCTTCATAATCTGATTCTATAAGTGGTCTTAAATTAAATATCATTTGATTACAAAGATACTATTTTTTATGGAAAGCTTTTCATTACATTAGAAACTACAGCAAAAAGCTCAACAGCAGTTGATTTTGTATTGGTCAATGTTATTTCTCCATAGTGACCTAATATACCATTTGACTCCGCTACACTATTTTTTACACTAACTGTAAAATATGGATAACTTCCTGAAGGAGGTCTACTGCTTTCAGAATCAGTTTCAATATAAACTATTTGCCTACCATTAACATCAACACTTCCTTTGTCATAAACTTTACCCCAATATCTCATCCCAAGACCTGTGCTAGGTACTTGCCATATCACAATATCTCCAATATCTAGATTGTATAAATCTAAACTTGCATCATACAATACTCTGTCTCTTTGAGCATTAGGTGGGCTTTGCGGTGTTATATCAAAAGTATTTCCTATCCCATTTACTGTTCTTGATTTAAGGTCTTCAACAACTGTTGCTCCACTTGGTGCTTCAGTTCTTATGTATGAAAACCAAGCTCCTTCTTTTTCCTCAAAATAACTAGGATTTATTTTTCCATAATTTTGAATATCACTTGTCATCTCTACCTCCCAAGAATCATTTGAATGTAATGTAATTGTCTTAAACAATTTAGTTACTAATGGCTCTGCATTAAATACTGTTTTAATTTTTGATGGGTAGGATGTTCCATAGAAGTTATTTCTATTTGAATTTGTACTGTGTTTATACAAATTACCCTTGTCAAAAGTATAGAAGTAATTGTTACACCCAATCATAAATTGAGGCACAAAGCTGTAAAAGGATGGAAATCCTTGAACTGATTCGCTATATGATACTGTTACATTTGACATATATTATCTTTATTTATGGACAATTAGGGCAGGCAGTTAATGCGGTAAAATTATTAGAACCTGTTTGAGATATTTTTTGTCTATAAGACCTATTACCTACTGCACCGGGAGTCATGTAATAACCATTAGCAACTGTTTGTGATAAAGTGTCATCGGTATAAAACTGTGAAGCACTCTGATAAGTCTCCCCTTCAGCAATCCAAACGGTTATAGTGTAAGGTGGACTACCTCCACCTCCATTATTACAACATCCATTTAGTAAACCTTGTGAAGCAGCAGGGGTACTATATAAAACAGTTATTGGTATTGGGCAAGTAGGGCAGGCAGTTAAACTGCCTAGTAGCCCATTTTGCAAAAGTCTGTAATTGCTCATACATCTTATTAATCATTACTGTAGAATCCACCCGGAGCAACTGTTGTTAAAGCTTGGTCTGTATACAGTGTTGTTGCTGTTGCAAACGTTTCTCCTTGTGCTGCATAGTATGTTCCTGTTGCTGTTACATCACAACAAACATCTTCTGCTTCAGTATTAGAATATCTTATTCCTGTTAATGTTTCAAAACAAGTTGCACAATCTACAGGTTGTCCTGCAGGTGAAGCTCCATTAAACTGTTTAACTTTTCCATCACCTGTTCTAAAGAAAAACCCTGTCAAAGGAGTTGATAAAGTTGTATCATTGTTTGCATAAATTTTAGGTGAATTTAAGAATGTCTTACCATAAGGAAGACGATATAAACCGGGTTGGTCATTTCCACAACAAGCATCATACGCAGTGTTGTCTCCAACAGTTGCACTACTTTCTTTTATACCTCCTGATTGTGTACTACAAGTGTCACAAGCTGTAACAGAACCCAATGTAGGATTGTTTCCTCCGGGGTCTCTAGTTAACGCTCTATAAGTTCTTGAACCTACATTTATTTCATCAGACCACCACCCGTTACCACTTGGAGTAGTTAAAGCAGTGTCATCATAAAACATAGTTGCTGTTTCAAAAGTAGTACCTTGAGCTACATATTTCGTTTCGTAGGTAGGCGATGCTCCTGCACTTGCTGAGTCACAGCAAATATTTGTTACACCTGAACCCTTTATAATAAATAAAGTATCATAACAGGTAGGGCAAGTAGTTAATGAACCTAAACTTCCTCCTGATTGTTGTCTATAGTTAGCCATAATATTTTTTTATTTTCTTTTTACAAAGATAGTTAATATATTTTTTACTTTATTATTCTTTTAATCCAATGATATTTTTTCCTTTCAGATATATATTTTTTGTTGTATTGGTTAGAATATGCTTCTCTTTCAAAAGAAATATTGTAATAACCTTCCTTAAAAGACCTGTGTATTAGTGACTTAACTAACCACTCTAAAACATACAAAATATAAAATGGTAAAACCAATAACTCCTCAGCTTGCTTTATGTGTATTGACTCGTGAACAACCAATTTATTTACCCCTTGCTTTTTGTTTTTTTCTTTTAAAATAATAAAAGGGTAAATAGTTATTCCGCCTATATTTATAAAAATACTTAGTTGTTTTAATATCTTGTCGTTGTATATTATTATCGGTGTTATCATATTGTTATTCCACAGTATTGATTAGATGTAATTACTTGTTGAGAATTTGATTGTTGTGAATAAAAATCACAAGCTGTAGAAGATGGAGCACAAGAAGCTGCAGGAAGTCCTGAACAATTACCTAAAGTACCTAAAGTTGTTTCTTTTGTAATAGCAGAAGAAACATCAACCCAACTAATTTCTCCATCAAGAGTAATAATACTTGCATCAAATGTTACTTGCTCTGTGCTTTGAATTTCTATTCTAAAAGAACCTTCAAAAGTTTGTGCACCTCCGTTTGCTCTTCTTCTTAATATACTTGTTACATTGTTTCCTGTTGCAGATGACGTAACTGTATACAAAGGAGATACACCTTCACTACCACCAACAGGGGTAAAGTATACATTTAAAGTATAAACTTTAGTATGGTCTGCAGCAATAGGCTCTGCTGTTAATTCAAATCCCCACCCTAAAAATATACCGTTTCCATTTCCAAACTCACAATTAATCGCACTAGTTGTCCAACCACTAGAAGTACCGACCATGTTAACATTAACTAAATTTCCTTGTCTATCTGTTTTTGGGCACGGAGTACTTTGACCGTACATACTTCCTAATTGATTATACGTTCCTGTCATTGAACTTACAGGTCCTTGAAATAAATTACAAGCATATCCTTGACTACCATACACGGTAGATGTTGCAGGTGTTAAAGTGCTAATATTAGCTACAACACCACACTCTACTGTATTCAAAGCTGCATTGGATATAAATCTTATTTCATCTCCAACAGTAACAGGATACGTAGATACAGCATAATATGTAATTGTATCACATCCTGTTATCTCAATAGTCTTTCCTGTACAATCACCACAAGTTGATGTTGATACTAGATTACCTAAAGATTGGTATCTAACAATTCCATCTGCTGCATAGTAACCATCTGTTGCTTTTACAGTTAAATCTACATTACTGTAAACCGCTGTTGAATTAGATAATGTACTACCATCTAAAAAATATTCACCTTCTACTGCTGCCATTTTATATTAATTTTATTAAACACAATTTTGTATTTGAACTACTCCTCCGTTATTATTTATAGTATATATTCTACTTCCTGTACTCATATAATAGTTTCCTGCAGAAAGATAGTTACCACCTGTTTGGTTATAATAAACAACATCTCCAAGCTCCGGTGTACTTGCTGTATTTCCAACATTCTTCCATGTAAAATAAATCTCAGGTGCTGTTGTACAGGCTACAGAACTTCCAACGTTAGTTGATGAGCTAAAAGCTGTTCTTGTACAAGAAGCACAAGCTGTAACAGATTCTAATAATCCTGAGTTATTATTAAGTATTTGTCTAGTGTCAGTTCCTGTAGCATCAACTATATAGTATCCTGCAGGTGCTGCTATTGTTCCTGCGGAATCTAACCACAATGAATGAGCTGTACCAAATGTTACTACTTGATTAAAGTTCTGACTAGACATATAATAAGTAGTTCCCGGTCCTCCTGAGAAACAACACAAACTAGTTGCATTTGCATTGGTGTCTAAAACTATTGATGTTAATATTCTTCCTGCTGCATAATAACCATCTGTTGCTTTTACAGTTAAACTACTGTCACTATAAATATCTGTAGCTGTACTAAATATTTCTCCTTGTGCAACATAAACTTGAGAAGCAGCAGGTGATTCACAACAAACCCCATCCGCATCATTTGCGTCATACTCTAATGCTAACAAATCAACACATACATCACAATTAGATAATGTTCCTAAAGTTCCATTTCCATCTGATATTTGTCTAAAAGGTTGAACTCCTGTTCCATCACCTTCTACATAATAAGCATTAGGAGCAGTTACTGACAAACCTGTATCTGTATAAAGAATAGTAGCTGTAGTCCAACTTGTTTCTGCAAAAGCAAAATAATAAACACCTGTGGTAGAAGCTCCACAACAAGCGTCATCTTCTAAAGCTGATGTCTTTAATTCAACAGACTTCCATACACTACTAATACAATCACAACAAGCATCATATATATCTGTTGAGTCGTAACACAACAATTTGCTAGTAGCAAGATTTGTTCTATACATTAAATACAAATATTCATCTGATGTATTTGGCATTGTAAATGTAGCCGCATAAACAGTAGGTACTGAAATCTCTAAAGGTACGTCTTGGTTTCCTGAACCTTCACAATTTGGACAAGCAGAATATCCCGGAAACATATTTCCATTAACTGAACTCCTTCTTTGTATAGTAGGAAAGTTAGGGTTGTGTAATCCAAGCCCTGTTGATATTGTTGCAGGTATTGTTAAAGATGCATCAGTATATAATGTATTAGCATCTATAAAACTTTCGTTGTAAGGAATATAATAATTTGCAGTAGATATTTCTCCACAGCAATTAGCTTGGTCTCCTGACTGTGACGAAACTGTTGCAACACTAACCTCTATTTGTTTAGAAACCAAATATGTTGCTTCATTTGATAATGAAATCAATGAATTTATATCACTTGAATTATTAGAATAAAGAGTATTACTTGTATAAAACCTAAGCTCATCATTTGCTTCTTCCCAATCAAATGTATCACCATCTTGTTTTGTTACATACATAGTGACCGTACTTCCATTTGTAGGAATATTAGCTTGACCTTTATTACCGGATGTAGCAAAGTACTCGCTCACAATAGGAGTAGTTCCTTCTTGCATTTCAACTCTAAACTCTTGCCTTGGAGAACTATATCCATTTAAAGAGTAATCATACCCGTAGTGAATGCTTTGTTCTGCATCATAGTTAGCTGTTAAAGCCAACTGAATAATTGTCAAAGGTTCAGAAGCAACACAGTTTGTTGTAAGTTGAAGTGTCTCACCTTCAGAAGCTTCACCTGTAATTGTTATAGTCGCTGTTGTTCTTAATGGATTTTGTTTAGTAAAAGTAAACGAACCATTTTGAGTAACAGTTCCTGAAGAGGTTTCTTGTCCATCAAAATTTACAGTAATATTATATGAACCTCCTGAAACTACATAATCAATTGTAGATGTTCCTACATCAGAACCAAGCTCCACGCAAAATGATTTTGCATTAGCACCTATAGAAAAATCATAACCTATAGTAAGACCACAGGATACACATTGTGAATCCACAGGTAAACTTTTATCTGTAACTGTTAATATGTATTCATCGTGGTAAGGGTCATACCCTCCTAATTTTTGAGTATTTACATTAGAGGTAAATAAGTCTCTAAAGTAGCTTCTCATACCTGATGTAGATATAACAGATAGCTGTTCATTGTTATATGAACCTCCTTTTAATTGTAATACAGCTCCACGTTTTTGGTCAGTAAAATATTTATTAAAACCAAATTGAGCAAAGCTTTCAGGGTTTTCACTTATTCCATAATCTTCTAGTCTTGCTATCTGAGTACCCAACACTTCAGGTATAGATGTAATAGCTCCACCTGCTGCGGCATCAGATAATAAATTTTTACCCGCAAGAACATAAGATATTTTATCTTCTTGAAGAGTAAGTATATCGGTGCTTCTAGCATATAGCTTTTGTATTGAACCAAATGATTCTTCTAAAGATTTGTAATTTACTAATCCTAAGTTAAATTCATTTAACTTGTTTACATTATTCTCATTATTATATACACCACTATAAGTTAAGTCAGATTTTCTTTTTGCTTCTTTATAATCTTGTGAAGCAACAGCAGTTGCTCTTTCTCCAAATCCAAAAGCTTTTCCTTTTATAGAGTCTTTTATTTTGTAACTCTCTGAACCATTTCCAAAACTAAAACAGTTAAAGAAATCAGTTTTTACAATACCCATCTGAGCTATTGTTTGGTTGGCTACATTTCCTTGATGGAATCCATTTACAATAGAATATGTGGTAGGAGACTCAAAGAAAATATCAGGAGAAGTTTCATCAGGCTGAGTTTCAAAAATAAAAGTAGAGTCAGCTCTATATACTGTAACGTTAGCAGTTACATTTGAACTTGCACTTCCACTACCACAACCTCTGTAGCTACTTCTTATTGAAAGAACCATTTCATTTGTAGTACTATTTCTTTGAAACTCAAATGCATATTTTGTTGTTTGTGGAACAGGTACTACAAATGAAGTAACTAATTTAGGGGTAGGGTTGTTTGCACCAAGAAGTTCAGTAGTGTAATCAGTATTACACTCACCTACTCCTTGATTTAATAATTCAGCTACATTGTCTCCAATAAAAAAATCATACATATTACTATATGTTCTACTAGAAACCAAATCTAAATCAATTGTGTATATTGCTCTTTCACAATTTTTATTACAACTATTTCCATAACCTCTTCTGTATCCTTTAAAATAAAAACTTATTCTACTATTTTCAGGAACAGTATAATCTACCCAATTTCCTGCAGAATCTTGTTTATTCATTGGATAAGTTATCCAAGGAAAATTCCTTGATTGTCTTGTGTTTGATACTTCTCCGGGTGCTACTACTGCATTAGAAATATTTGCAGTTGAAAAACTTGTAGCATTAAGTTTTATGTAAACACCTGAAGGAACTTCAAGAGGGTCTCCACCTGCAGGATTTATAGGTTCAATAAAATCAGATTCTTGTGCTTTCTTTTCTAAAACAGTGGTTAATGTTTTATTTGTTCTAGCCCCATTAACATCTGTCTTTACAATAAGAACATCACCCTCTTCTACTTTAGCTGTGTTTTCTCCTTCAAGCAAAAAGTATGTATCATTTGTTATAGGGTCTAAATAAGAAATATTACTAAATATAGTTTTATAAGAACCACCATCAGATTTAATTGCAAACTTATAACCCTTAGCCCAATAAGGAGGGGTTTGAGAAGTTGGTATATTAACCTGTATTTTATTCTGAGTAATAGAAGAAGAAGGAGGAGTGCTAATAGTATTTGTACTACTAACCAATGCTGTTGTAGCTCTACTATACTCATCAACATATATCATTGAAACCTCATAGCTTCTATCGCTATGTAAACTTTTAGGATTACCAATTGAATTATAACTAGCAGTTGGAACACCTAATATTTTATAGTATTCAAAAACAACATCCCCTGAGCTATTTTGAAACTCCATAGCAATATTAGAAATCGTTACAAGATTTGTTGACAAACTAACATTAACAGCTTGGTCAAGTTGTGTTATTCCGCTTCTTTGTTTTTCATAACTTCCAAGTGCTGTTGGAATTGCACAATTTACTGTATCAGTAAAAGTAAATCCATTACAAGAATCTTGAACACTCAGTATGTTTCCACCTGTTGTACCAATTACATTTACAAACTCTTGAGATGTAACTAATTCATTTATATTATTGTATACTTTATTAATAGTAAATATAAGAGATACGATAATATCTTCTGATGTTTCAGTAGGAGGTGTTGCTCCACCAACTGCATGAAAAGAATCATGTTCTAAAACATATTCAAAAGAAAGCTCTGCTCCTACCTCTGTAGGAAATATATCCGTAGGAATAGTAAATTGAATAGCAGAATCTTGAATTACTGTACTAAAATTTCCAACAGTATAAGAAGTTGGTCCTTTTCCTGTATCTAAATCTATATCAGTTGCATCTACAGAGCTTAAAGATAAGTTATATCTTAAATCAAGAGCTTCACCGTTAGAGTCTTTTAAATCATATCCATCTACGTAGTTTCCATAAATTAATCTATTGCCCATTAAAGTTTGAGCTTTAGCTTTATGAGGAACATTGTCGTATAATCTTAACAACTCTGACTCAGGAAGTACTGTAAATATTTTACTATTACTAAAGGTAAAAGAATATTTTGTATTGTCTGAATAACCTAAGTTATATTTGTTTATTTTTTCAATAACCTTAATAACATTGCTTTCAGCCTCTTTAAACAAAAGGTCAACACCTATAACCAATTCTCCTCCTGTATCAAATGTTACATCTACAGCATTATACTGATTTACCATTCCATCATTGACACCACTTTTTATAGAAGGTTTATAGGCTTTAGGATTAAAAGCTATTTCACTCCAAGGGGAGGTTGCACTATATTCTCCACTTTGATATAAATATCTATAAGCAAAAGAAACAAATCTTTCAGTTAAGAAATCCGAGTTATTGTTTACATTAGTCATAGCTAATGTAGGTGCTGTAAATGGAGGTTTTTTAATAACTAAAATATCCTCAGAAGAAAACCTGTCTATATAGTTAGCAGGGTTTTCATAGTTATTCATTGTATTAATAACCCTTGGAGGATTTAAGTTGTCTGTGAAAAACAACAAGTCATCAATTTTGTTTACACCTGTAATAAGATATTTAGGGTCAAAATTTAATGTAGTGTTTTGACCTCCACCATCATCAGAACTAATTACATGATATGCTAAGATATCTGAATTAGTATTGTATGATAGTATCATATCTATTTTACCTGCAGCTGAAGCTGAAAATGAGCTGTCATGCACAAACCAATAGATAGTATCTTTTTGACTATCGTGTAGACTACCTATACAAGTGGCATTATCACTTAGGTTTACACCGTTAAAATTTAACATAGTCAAAGAAGTGTTTCCTAATGCATTCTCTACAGAACCAATTTCAGAAGCTTCAGTAGAACCTAATCTTACATTTAATGCATCTACATACTGACCGTTAGGAACAAGTCTCTCATCGACACTTTTGTTCATCTTACCTGCAACAAAATTCTTTTGAATATCCGCCATATTACTTTATCCACTTATCTCTTCCTCGAAGATTCATTAATAGTCTTCCGGGATGAATATTACTAATTCTAATTTTTGCATTTCTTAAAAGAGCTGTCTTGCTTTTACGTGCTCTATTTACTATGTACTCTTGTACACCAAGTTTGCTATTTAAAATAGCGTACTGAATGTAAGCGTATACATAATCTTCAAATAACTTATTTACAGTTATTAATGTATTATCCCCGCCTTCCATACCATCTGATACATATTCTACAACAACAACTTCATCATCAAGAGATGAGTCAAAGTTTATAACACCTGCTTTAGAGTCTATTCTAAATGTAGGATTCATATTTGCTGTTTCAGTATTTAATCCGAACCTAGCACCTATCTCAAAATCAAAGTACCATCTTCCATCGTAGTTATATCCATACTGATTATTGTATGGGCTATTACTATTTAAGTACATTGTTCTTAGTTGTTTAGTTATTCTCAGGGTATCAAGCTCAGAAGTTGTTGATTCTATATTTCCTTCAGAATCAAACAAAATCTTTCCTTGACTATTTTGAAGATAACTAGAAGCTCCATTTGCTTGAATGTTTTCACCACAAGGCATAAGAACTCCGTTTCTTAAAACAGATATTCTAACCCAATTAACATAATCACTAGGAAGAACAAATCTAAACTCATCATCTAGCTTTAGTTCTAAAACTTTAATCTCTTTAAAAGCGTCATAGTTTAATTCTTGAACAGCTCTTTTTGCATGAAACAAAACTTTGTATTGTTCCTCGTTATTAATTAAAGAGTGATTGCCACTGTACATTAACATAAAGTTATTTACAATGTCTTCTAGACTAACGTATTGGTACGAGCCCCAATTTTTATTTGTTGGTGCAGTACCTCCGTTTTCGTAATATTGATATTCAGTTAAGTATGCCATTATCTTTCATCGTTATTTTCTTGTTGCTCTTGAGCAATTCCAAAATTAGTTACTGTATTTTCTCTAATAGATACACCTGCATATTGTAAAATTTTATTTACTAAATCAGGTTCATAATCTGCAGGCAACTCAAAATCTTGATAACCGGTTAATGATGGGTTGAATATAGGTGTTCCTTCAAGTAAACTATTATATGTCCAATTAGGAACTTTAGGGTATCTTATGTAATTTATTTTAATTACACTTCCGGTAATAGAATCAGGATAAGCATCTAAAGTATTTCCGCTTAAAACATAAGCAGGAAATTGAGTAGTAGGAGCTGTTAAATTAGAATTTAACAATCTTCTTATTTTACTTGCAGATATTTTTTCTACAGTTTTATTGCTGTAGTAAACATCATTAATAAAATACCAATCATCAGGTAGAAGATATGTATTTTGAAAAACATTCTGTGGAGTTGAAGAATCACTAAACCCTTCTATAACTTCAAGTAAAGATTTAGATATATTTGCATATCCTGTTCCTGATTGCCTTGCGTTCTCTTTATTAATTTGATAATTGTATTCGTAAAATACATCTTCAAATAAATCTAATTGAGCTTGTTTAGCAAATAGATTAAAGTCTGAAGGAGATAAGTACCCATAGTTGTTTTTATTTAATACTGATAGCACAGTATTTCTTACAGAGTTTATCATTGTTATTATTTTTCTACAAAGATAACTAAAAAAAAAAGAGGCATCTCAGTTTCCTGAAGTGCCTCTGATTATAAATAATTATTGTTGTTATTCTAATTTTGATTCCAACATTTTTAATGCTTCAATTCCATCATCACTCTTGAGAAAAGAAGATACTATATAAATAGGGTCTTCTCCATAAGGAACAGTTAACATTTTCTTTTTATTAGAAGAGGTGTTATAAAATACATCCTTTCTATTATTTCTAAATGACAAAATGTTTTGGTCAAATAACAAAGCTACTTTACCTTGAAGCTTTAACATAGGGTCATTAATTGCATTCATAAAAGAATGCGGGTCTCTTTTTGCAAAAATTAAAATATCTCTTTTAAGTTCTGAAGTCGTAAACTTACTAATGTCATGTCCAAATAAAACTCTAGATAATGTTTCTACTTGTTCTATGTTTAGTTTTCTAGCTTCAATCAAAGCATCAACTTCTATATTTAAAATCTCAACTTCTTTAGATGCATCTTTTTCATTATCAACCTCAACAAATACAGTTCCGTTTTGAGGGTGGTAGTGAAGAAACTCCTGAAGAACAGGATTATTTTTAGGAACAAACAAAAACCCATCTTCAAAAACAATAGGTTCTAAAATTGCATTTCCATCTTGCTCATCTTCAAAAGGTGTTTTTTGATTAACAGCATATCTTAAAGGTTTGTTTACTCCACTTTCAATGTCGAAGTGTAATAATGAAAGTCTTTTGCTGTTTCTTGAGGGTAACATATAACTTAAAGGAGCTACGTCTTTTTTAAGCTTATACGATTTGTCTTTTGATGTTTTTACTTTTTTCATTAGATAAAATTTAAAATTAAAATTAAAATAAAAAAGGGAGGAGTTACCCTCCCTTTAGTTTTACTAGTTACTAGTTCTTGAATAAGAAGAAGTTGTTTGCACCTAGAGTACATACTGCTCTTTCAGAAAGGAAGTGTACTTCCATTGCATCCAAATCAGAGTTTCTTGCCGCTCCGGCAGAACCTGTAATCCAAGTTTTGTAACGTCTATCTTCAGTTTCAGAAGCTCTGTATCGAACGTGCAAGAATGGTCTCTTAGCGTTCTTTCCAAGTACTTGGTCATATACAGTTGTAGAACCTGCAGGAACTAAAAGTCCGTTGACAGCTCCACCTGTAATTCCACCACGCATTGTTGGGTCGTTCAAGTATTTCCAATCTGACTTGTAAAAGTCATATCCTCTACGGAATCCTGTAAATCCTAAGTTCAAAGCCATATCTTCATCATTGTCAAAAAGACCATAAGAAGTACCACCTGAACCATAAGAGTTTTGAGCAGCCAACATATCGTCAATGTCAAATGAGAACTCACGGTTTACGAAAATAACATTCTCTTCGATAGAACCTTGCTTGTCTAGTCTTTGGATAATAGCATCGAAATCCTCTAGTGCTACGGGGTTTCCACCTCCAAATACATTTCCTCTGTTGTTCACAGTGTAGAAAATACCTTCAGAACCTTTGTTCCCTACGTCACCACCTGCAGCGATAGCTCCTGAACCTACTTCAGCAGGTACTGCTTCAACCATTGCAGTCTCAAGATAATCGTCAAAACGCAATCTTGTTTCGTGCT
>TARA_R110002153_G_scaffold5754_2_pt1 | contig 21189 bp, 25 predicted proteins | sample TARA_R110002153 | Tara Oceans TARA_R110002153 (sample SAMEA4398193) | marine metagenome | biome: Polar Biome; feature: [SRF] surface water layer (ENVO:00010504); material: water (ENVO:00002006), including particulate matter (ENVO:01000060) such as... | depth 5 m
ACCCCTACGGCTACGAACACACCATTCTTAACCCCCACACCAAGCACTTCGTGCAGTACTACTCCTTCAGTAACTCCAACAATTACCGTCACTAGCACTGCAACTCCTAGCCCTACGCCCACCGTTTCTCCACCCATTCCTCCGCCACCCTCACCTCCGCCAACCCCTTCGCCAACAACAACAACAACACCCAACAAAAGCCCGACTCCTACACCGACAACTACGACAACTCCTAATAAGAGCCCGACCCCTACACCTACAGTTACATCTACACCCACCTCAACAAACACCCCGTCGATAACTTTAACCCCAACCATTACACCTACAACTAGCGTAACACCAACTCAAACACCAACAATCACTCCTACCCCCACAGTTGAGGGCAAGGGTTGTGTGTTTATTCACGTAGAAGATCTATAGTGTATATATAATATATGAGTGAACATATCTTTCAGTTTTTTCTAGATAGGAGGCCGCCAAAATACTATTGGCAGAAGCAAAAGCCAAAAGATGGTTGCTGTGACGTAGGATTAGTTAATCAAATAACGAGTTGGGACTATCAACCGCTTGATTCTACAGACTCAATAGAGGTTGTTGAGAATACGGTATATAAGAATAATTCTAATAATTATGCATACGTTAAAGGCGAGAATTTTTTAGATGAAAATCACTCAATAAAGGGGAGACTTATCGTGAGCTACAGGTGCATGGATAAGTGTCAGATAATTAACCAAAAAGCCGAGTCCAGATTGAGGGCTGTTCAGATAGAAGGGTTTGCTTGTGCAATTGATGGCCCAAACGACCATGCTTTCGTTCCAGTTGGCGAAACAATTAAAATACAATTATTGGGAGGGTTTGGTGCTGTGCGTTTTGCTACTTCGAGTGTTGCCAGTAGAGCTTCCGTGTATCCAAGAGTAAGCTCTGAAGTTCAAAATTATAGACCTGAAATGCAAGTTCTTGGAGAAAATCAAATTGATAGCGGCTCTTTTGAAGTTGATAGAGATTTAGGGGATGGTAATCATATATTTTCAGTTACGGTAAAAAATATTGGTCCGGTTTATATAATATTTAAAGATGAGGCTGGATGTAGTATTTATGTAAACTTATACGGAGCAGGAAACCTTTGCGAACATACGGTTGAATCTCAAATAGACTCTTGGAATGTTTATAGCAATTATATTGAAAGAGATGTTGATGAAGAATGGATGAGAATGGATAAAGGTATTAATCGTCAATTGCCAACGATGAGTAGAGAATTTAAAGAAAGCCCTCCATGTAATTGCGATTTCCATTGGGGAAGCACATTTAGAAAGACGTATTTTTTATCGCAAATACTGACCGGAGGCCTAGGTTCAATGAAAGTTTATGATAATGAAATTTTTGCCCACGGAACAAGAAGCTTAAATCTTCCTGATACCGAAGGAGAAAAGCTTTACATAAATCATGTTGTTGAAAAATATGTAGGGCAGGAAGCTAAAATTGAAACCCCCGAGTGGGGCGGGGCATGGGAATCTTCGGTTGTAATTTCTGAAACCAAGGGTTCATGGGGCGGTGTTGGTTATGATTCTGAAAATATGATACCATGGTCATTAAATGAAAAATCGGATGAAAGAAATTTAATTTTCACTCAAGGTAATTTATTGGATTTTAGGCAGCCAACTAATAGCGCCCCAGTATTAATTCATGTATATAGTCGTGACGGTAATTCTATAGGTCCGCCCAATCCGAAAGAAGCTAAGTATATAATTTCAAAAAAAGACAACCAAGGAGAGCTGGTATATACTAGGAGAAACGGAAGCTTTTCATCTCTGCATCTTGAGACTCCAAAACCAGCAAATACAATATTTATGACTAATGATGATTGGTATATTGCTGCAAGATCTTTTTGCCCAAGCTCACAATCACTAGGGCCAGCCCCGCCAGCAGAAAGTGTAGTTCACGAAGAAGATGAATTTTTTAAACTAAGCTTCCACGACATTCAGGGGGACGATGGATTTTTAGACCTGCCAAATAATAAGAGCTGGTACTTTACTCCTACCGACGTGGGAAGACCTAACGATATAATAATAAGAGATAATGTAATAAGGTCTCCAGATTTTGACGACCTGCCTCCACAGAGAACCCATAATGGTTTATTTCAAGTAGGACCTGGGGCTCAAGATGTTAACCAAAAAAATACTTCAATTACTATTTATGCCAGACCTTGGGTTTTTTGGTCTAATTCAGAAATACCTAGCTGGCCTCCACACTTAGAGTTTATTAAAGCTCACGAAGTTCAATATTTTAAAAATGGAGATTTTTATGACAGTATAACAGAAGAGACTCTAGGTGAACATTTACACAGCCCTGATATAGATCCTCCATATGCGGAATACCAAAAAGAAGGTCTTACCGCACAAGTTAGGGGTAGCTGGTGCTTTCAGCAGAACACAATTAATGTAGATTTAATTAGCAAACTTCCAGTCTTCGCTAAAGATGGTAAGGCTAAAATGGTATTTGACGAAGAGAAAAACGAGGTAATTGTTCCCGAAGCAATTAAAAATGACAAAAGGAAATATAAGTTTTCATCTAAACCTTTTCCAGCTAACCCTGGGGTTGACTAGTTAAAAAGACTTTAAGGCTCCGAGCAGAATCCTGCAATCTTTTGCGGGTATGTCTGTAAAGCTTCTCCATTCTTTAATTATAGCAGATTCGATGTTTATTTGTTTTGACTTATGCATCTCTCTAAGCATTGGAAGAAAGTCTTCGTAAGAAGAAATTGAGTGAGATTCTGATAGCTCTTTCTTTAGAAATCCAACTGGAGATAAATCATTTGATTGCGAAGATTTTTTAATATCTGACTTGTCTATTTCATCGTCACCAACAATATGAACGTTTAGGAAATTTCTAACACAGCGAACAAATGCTCTATTGCACGCTATAGTTTCTAAAAACTTTTTAGCGAAACTGCTAGTGTTTTCTATAGTGGCATTTGCAACATCTTGAAAAACTGTAATGCTATTGTTTGTTTCGTAATTTGGTATAAAAGACATTCTGCAAACTACTGCAACGTGATCAAGTTCACATTTAACTAGGTCATAAGAAATATCAGAAAAACCTCTAAGCCTAGCAAGTTCTTTTATTCCGCTTAATTTAATTAAAAGTTGGTGATCTTTTAATCCTTCTATTGATCTGGGGCAGTCTTTTTTCCTTAAGTCGAACCAAGACTTGTTGGGGAAGAGGTGCTCTTCTTTAATCATTGATCGCCAATCAACAGAACCATCTTCATTAAAGACATATTCAATGTTGTTTAGTAATCCGCTTTCGTCTCTTATATATGTTTCTGGACCTTTTGAGTTATTTATTGTTTTTTTTCTAGACATGCTTAGATCATAACATATCAATATGATTATGTCAAGACTTTTCTCTAAAGACCCTACAAAAGGGTAAATCTTCCCAGAATTCTTTCTGGTTTTTAACTTGGGACGTATTTTCTCCAACACTCAAGGATAGGTATGAGTTATAAGCTTGCCCATTGGATATAATGTTTTTCTTACTGATAAACTTAAGATCACTATATGCTTTTACATTTAAATCTTTTTTAGATTTTTTTCCAAATATTTTAACTTGATAGTCAATGAATTTTAATCTTATTTCGTTTATATTTTTAACATCCTCACAGAGTAAGTTGAGAGGTTTACCTATAGAGGATAGTATGTTTATGTCTTGTTGCTCGGTTTGATTATCAATGAAGAAGGATATAGATTCAATTTTATCTTTTAATAAATTTAAATATTCAATTGGAATAATATTTCTTGATACTAAATTAAACTTTTTGATAGATGAGCAGCGAGATAAAAATTTTAAATCGAAGACCTTATCCATCCTTAGGTTGATTAGTCCATCTAGGTTCATACCGCTAACATCAAAAGGGCCAGGGATTATATCTATAATTTGATTTAGGTAATCTTCTCCAGTGTGTACGGTTTCAATTTTATCTAAAGAGTGAGTGATTGACAAAGAGTCTAATACGGCGCATGCAACTTCTTCGGGCTGAAGTTGGTTAATTGTCTTTGGGCTTTCTTGTGCGGAGTGGTATGGTTTGAGATCTGTGTCAGGGGTCAAGAGCTTGCATTCATCTTCCTTAGACCAGTAGGGTCTTACTATTTCAGAATATTGATTATTCAAAGGTACCACCGAAGGCTTTCCGTAATAAGAGGCTAGGTGAGTATATAAATTAAGGTTGCCTAAATACAGCAGACTATTGCTAATTAAATAAGATGTTTGAAGTACATTTAAATGAGAGTAACTCTTTGAATAGAAAATTTGATTTTTCTTAGATTGACCAATTTCAAAAATTTTAATTCCTTCTTTGTCTAGGTATGGTTTAATATGAAAAATTACATCATCAATAAAATCATAATCTTCAGCCTGAGATAAGGATTGTTGAGAAACGCATATAAACTTCTTATCTACAATTGGAAAGAAGGTCTTCTCTATGTGAGGTTTTGATATTTTAGAGCCACATGATAGGGCGAAACTTTCTAGTTTATGCATAATTTATGTCGTATTCAATTTGATGCTTGTTTCCGTGCATGAAATTTGAGAATTTATTAGTATTGACATAAGGCATTAATACAAATTCAAAAAATCCAGAGTAGGAGCCTTGACCCTCAGACCATACAAAGTTTTCCATGATCGGGTCATAAGGCACTAATTTATGTATGTATTGGTTGCCAGATAGTATGTCGAAATATTCTTTCTTAGTTGCATAATATATATTATGATCAGAATATTTATCTTTAATAAACTTCAATAAGGATGTTGAATTAAAAATATCAATTTCATTATCCGGTAAAACGAATAGGATACGCTTTCCTTTATCGCTTTCACTTAATAGATCCTCAAAAGGTATTAATTGATTTGCTGAATTGTCTTCTCTGGCGGTATTAATAAAGTAATCGTAAACAGACTGCCTGTTTAAGTCGCTTTTAAGCCTGTGGAGCCAATGGTTTATTCCATTAATGTCGTCATTCTCCGCATCAACGTTTAATATGTTTTTATATAAATCAATAACCCACTCCCTGTCATCCTTTATTTCTGGAGGAACATAGGATGCGTTTTTTAAAACATAAGAAAAGTCAAAATCCCAACTGGTCGGATCCATCTTTGATATTATTTTTTCAAATTTAGAGCAGACAGAATCAATTGAACAGAAATCAATTACAAATTCTCTAGCTTGCTTGCCCATTTTGGCTTTTTGCTTTGCACTCATTTTGAGAACTTTTGATAATTGCTTTGATATGTCTTTTGAGTCTGTTGATGCTTTAATGAATTGAGTACCAGGCTCTCTATACTCAGTCCAAGATAAAGGTAGTCCCCCGCTTTCTTTTGAACAGTAATCTTCTCCGCATGAATAGTTGGTAACTAATGTTACGAGCTCACACAGTTTAGCTTCTTGTATTGGGATTTCCTGACCGCCAGAAGTAAAAGCATGGCAATAAACATCCATTAAATTATATATTTCATTTAATTGAGTTTCTGAAACACCTCTTGATATTTGAGCTGTCTGTTGAGAGCCTTTAGCGTTGCAGAATTTGCAGTCAAGGTCTTGACCTGAAAAAGGTTTAACTTCATACTGGTTGCATTTATCGCAGTAGTAAGTAGTTAGGACCAAGCTTGGGTCGATCTGTTTTTCATTTAAAAGTCGAGGAATATCCCAACCTTCAGCCCAGTGGGTATGAAGGAGAAGTTTGGCTTGAGTGTCAGGGTTTTCTTTCCTAAAAACTTTAAAACCTTCAAGTAGGTTTGGCACACTTTTCCTTAACTGGTTTCTGAAAACAAAACCAATAATAAAATCGCCATTATTAATGTTGTTTCTTGAGCGTAGTTCTAATTTCTTATCATCGTTCAGCTTGACGAAGTTAGAGGGGTCAAGGGGTACTGGTAGTAGGTGGGAGTTAGTGAAACCCTTTTCTTGTAAAGCTTTTTGTGCAAATGAAGCTTGAACTATAATGTTTTGAGTGTTTTGGGCCGCCTCAACATGTTTATCTAGCAGTGGCAAGCTGTCCATTGGAGTCCATATTAATGAATTAATATTCTTCCACCACTTTCTTTTATGAAAGCCGTCCATGCCCCATATATCCTCGATCCCTAAATATATGTCTGGCTTTTCCTGCTTAATTACATCGTCAATTTTCATATGACCATATCCGGCAAGGCGAGCTTTCTGAGGGTCGCTGTTGTATTGTTGTACAAGTTCAGGCTCAAAAGGTAATGATCCTATACATTTCCAAGGGAGCGATGAAAGGGCAGGGTCATTCCACTGTCTGCCATTTGCAAATTCAACTACTTCGTATTTATTTGTTTTATATAAATAAGTTAGTAGGTTTTTCATGTGCTTGCCGAAGCCAGTCTTGGCCCTGCAATGATTACTGTGGATTAATATCTTCTTTTTTTTCATTAAAAATCGTAATCATTATCCTTTGGAGCACTCTTCTTCTGAGGTTTGTAGTGAGGCTTTTCGCAAATCCTTCTAATTAATGTTTCGCAAAGAATCTTTAAACATTGAGCCTCGCCAGGCTCTAAAGGGATTTTAAATGTTTGATTACCATTTCTAACTATAGAGACACCGAAAGCGGGAATAACTGAAGTCTCCTCGTAAGCTTCTTTTGTTTTTGAGTTTATTCTTGTAGATGTTACTTTTTTATCCCAAGGGGAAAGTTTTATTTGAGTTTTATTTTCCTCGAATGCATGATACGTACTCCACTCGTGCCTACAGTTTATTGCACTAATAATAGCTCCGCATTCAAATTCATTAAATTTAATTGAAATATTTTTATCTGGATCAGTTTTGCTACCAGAAAAAGAACCTATTCTCTTGTTGCTATCCCATGAGTGTTGAGCTATCGCGTTTAGGAATAAATTGGGATTTTTATTGTTGTAGGGCTCGCCTATATAAAAACTGAAGGCGAATCCGTTGTTACTTTTATTTGGTTTATATATTTGTATACTCATTAGAAATCAATTTTGACATGCTTGTTTTCAAAAGACTTTGGGTTCTTATCTGCGTGTATTGCTCCGTTTCTTTCTTTTGAGTATCGCTCGTAATACTTTTCCTTAACCGGATCGACCCCGCCATTTTGAGAAGCTCGCTCTTTTGAAAGGTCAGAACTTCTATCTAGTAAATCACCAAGTTTTCCCGCTTTATTTGTTTTGTCTACGAAGGACTTACTATCCCAAGGGTCAGCTGTCCCATTAGCATTTAGTTCGGGCGGTAAATACTCCCTAACCCACTTCACTCCATCTTCATCGATGTACTCCTTTGTGTCATTCATGTTAAAAAAAACATCCTTGAGCTTTCCGCTTGAGGGATCTGAAAATGTATAAATTGGCATCAGAAGAAAGTTATCACTATTTTATCGTTAATATGTAAGGTATTAAAGTGTGAGAATATGGCATTTTTTTGATGAAGTGCAGCCAAGAAGTCTTTATAATGACCCTCTTGTGCTGGTATAGCAAACACATGCCCCGCAAGTTCTTGACCCCCAGTAGATTCACAGAATTCCTTTACATTTAGAACGTCTGGATTTTCGTTAATAAAGTTAACCGTCATAATATCAGCATTAAATCTATCTTTTTTATATTGGGTAACTAGATGAGGCCTGCATCCGCAATTTTCATTATTAAAAAAGTTGTTTGCAAAGCCTTCAGTACTCGGATATTTCTTGCACCATAAATTTTTGTACTCCTCATTATTGTGCAGCAAGTGAAGAATAATTGACAGGGAGTATGTGCTATATTTTGGATCTACTTCTAAGTTCATTAAATATTATATATTTGTTTGGTTAATTTTCAAGACTTTCTCTTTTGTTTTTATAGAAAACCCAAAGCTCCTGAATAAGATCTAGCAGCGAATCAAAAAACCAACAGAAAGCAGAACACGCAAGCGGATAGAGGTACAAAGAATTCTGCCAACCTAAAGCTTTATACTCAAACATTACAACCAAAAACCCACACCAAAACCCAAGGCATTGAGAGCAGGATAGAAGCTCTTTGAGCCATTTAAATTTTGACTTTAGGTATATTCTGGGTTTTGCCAGAATATATGAATCCTTAATTATCCAGACTAAGCCTAGGCAAGCTAGAAAGTTCATCGATTTTTTTAACTACCTCAACTGCTTCGGAAACTTTTAGAGAAATAGAGCTTCCGTAGTCGTCTGTTATTAAGAATGTTTCCTCAGACTTCTTGATTGTTGGGCAACAAGACATTGGGACACAAAGCGGACACAAAACCACGGTGTCACTCTTCATCGGTTGATGATAACTTTTCCACGGCAGCTTTAATTAATTCAGCTTCTTCAACTTTCATTTGAACACTGTTCCCATGATCATCAGAAATTTTAATAGAGCCGTCAGGAATAGACTCGACACTAGGGCATCCAGCTTTTCCGCAGCACATAAAAATTTTATTTCCTTCCTCTCTTAGATAGTATTTATTTTTCATTGTTTATTATTTTTAATATTGATTTTAAAGTTTTACTGTATGTAAATTCTTCTTTTAATTTTAACCCTTCATTGTTCTTTTTTCCACTTAATTTTTCAGATTTTTCAAAAGCCTCAATCATTGTTTCGTCAGAAATCTTATTCATTGATCCTTGGTTAAACGGTTGCCCTTTATGAAAGAAAGCTTGATCGTAAATATCAACACTAATTTCTGGTTCAATTAATACTGAGTTTTTAGCGGTAGCCCAGTCTTTATGAGACGTGTGATTCATAACAATACTCCACTTGCCTAGAGCTGTAGAATTAAATGCCGGAAGGTTCCATCCTTCTGCCCCGCTGAGTCCAGTAAGGTCTATATCTATAGCGTTCATGAACTCGTTAACTTCTGAGTTTGTTTTTAGGTGTGGTAGGAAGTTGATATTGCCATAGCTTTGGCCTCCTAAAGTTTGAGCTATTAGTTGGTTCATTTGCTCGGGCTTAAAAAACGGATTAGTAACACAACAAGATAGTTGATACTTATAATTATTTCCGTACTTCTTGGCCCAGTTCTTAATTATCTGTTGTGTGTTTTTTCTATTTTCAAATTTACCCATTAACCCAAAGTGTATTTTTTCAGGCAAATACTCCTCGTCTGTATTATGAAAGTCTTCGTCAAAACCAATTGGCACATAATGAACATTATCGCAACCAGAATTTTTAAATATTTCATAAGCGTGCGTGCTTGAGAATATACAATTATCCTGAAGTCTGGCTATTGATTTCTCGGTCTCAGTAACTTCGTCAGTTTCGTGAAATGAAAAAAGTGTTTGATGCCTTGATATCCTGTTTTCTGATCCATTTAAGTGCCATTGGGAGAAAGTGGGGTAATCTTTATCCATTAGGTGATACCTATTTTGCGCCATAGATATTATCCACTTCTTGAAGTCTTCGTCAATTTTATCAAAAGACTCAAAGTTAAGATTTTCACCTATAGGGAAAAAGGAGACTTGTATTTGCTCTCTATACATCTCTCGCAGTAAGTTATAACTTACATTGCCAAAGCTTAATGCATTAATTGCCCCCTTGTAAATAATGTTTTTCATAATTAAAAAGGTATGTCGTCGATATCGTCAACTTCATTATCTGTGTTTTCAACTTTTTCTTGATTACTCATGTCTTCCTTTGTTGGCCTACTTGGTTTTGCTGAGTTAGAGTTAGAGTTAGAGCTATCCTCCGATGCCAAGAAGTGAACCTTGTCTGCTAGGCAGAAAATTTTAGTAAACTTCTGCCCATTCTTTTCCCAAGAATTAGTTTTTAACTTACCTTCTATCGCTACCTTCTTTCCCTTTGAAAGGAACTTGGTGCAGTTCTCAGCCTGTCTATTCCATGCTTCAACATCTAGAAAAAGAGTGGTCTTCTGTTTCTCGTTGTTCTTATAATAAAACTCATTAATCGCTATTCCGAAAGAGCAAACCTTTGCTTCTCCTACGTCTCTGCAGTTTGGGTCTTGAGTTAAGTTGCCTATTGCTATATATTTATTCATATTTTATTGTTCTTTTTTGATTTTATTTCCAAATTTTTTAATTGCCATGTCGTGTATGTTTATGCATCCCTGTATACTCATTCCAATCTCACTGCTCACATTTTTCCAAGGCATCACTGAGTTCTCTTTTCCCTCAACATACCTAAGGTGAAAAATTTTACCTACCCTTGGGTCTGAATGCTTTGATGCTAGTTCAATAATGTTAGAGAAAGTTTCTTTGTTGCAGTATTTACTTTCATAGTTAGCGTCGTAACTAAAGTAATTAATCAACTCTTCTTCTACTTGCACGGTCTTTCTTCTTTTATTTTTATTGTAAATATTTAAACATTTCCATTTAATTTCATTGCCAAGATATGTGCTAAATTTAGATCCTTTATTAGGATTAAACTTTAACGCTGACTGGTATATCTGATAATCTTTTTCCTTTATTAGCTCTTGCCTTAAGCCTTCGTTATGCTGTCTTGAGACATATCCGTTAATCATATCAATACATAAACCAGAGTGCCTGTTAATCAACACTTCTAGACACTTTTCAGTTTCTTCGTTTTCTTGTATTGACTTGACTAAATTCTCGTCTTTCGTTGAATTGCAATCAATCATGATCCGGTACTCCCAAATCCTCCGATACCTCTTTCTGAGTTATTAAGTTCATCCGTATATTGTACTACAAGTTGTTCGTGATTGCAAGGTATAAGTTGCGCTATTTTATCTCCCTTGCTGTATATCCTTTGCGGGTTAATAGATGTCACTATTCCGGTTCTCTTATTCCCCCCTATATCTTCCCCGTCTAGAATCTTCATGTCTTCTGGCTGAGCGATATATTTAAAACAAACTTTTATATTACCCCTGTACCCAGAATCTATAACTCCTACGGAATTAGAAAGGGTCAAGTTTGTTTTGATTATACTGGACCTTGGATATAGCAATAAGAAAAATTCATAATCGCCATCGATCCGCTCGGGCTCCAAATTAACTTCAGTGTCGTACTCAATATAATGTATTGAGGTGTAGTATGGATCCTGAAAGAAAGACCCTACAACTCTGGGTTCTCGAGATGCAATTATATCATAGCCTGCATCTCCATTTCTAGCAGGCGGATTAACTGTTCCGTTGTTTTTTAGTATTTTTAAAATCATTATCTATAAGCCCTCTCAAATTCTTTAAAGCTTTCGGATAAAGAGTCAAGTCCAAGCTGTTCCATTATCGAGTGTGTGGCAAAAAAATCAGCATCCATAACTCTGTCTGATAAATTGTCCTCCTCGGATCTTACCATTATGGTTGTTGACATTAAAAGCTTCTCCCCAAATTTACTAAAAGCCATAATCATCGCTGAAACTGCTGCGGAATGTGAATTCATGTCGTCTATGACTAATTCCCAGTTGGCTGAAGAAACTACATATTTGTTGATTGATTTTTTCATGATGTTTGAATGTTAGCATAAATATCATCTGCAGTCAAGGAAGAAAAAAGATTATATTTTCAGGTTGGATTTTGGTTCTTGAAATAAAATACTCTGTATTTTAATAGATTATATATAATATATTATTAATATATACATAGGCTTTATATGCCAATAGTAATATGTTACCATAGATTATATATAGATAATTGATTATGTCAAGAAAAAAATACCGCATTTCCATTTTTAGTTTATTTAGGGATTCAGAGGATTATGTAGATAAAACTTTATCATCACTAGACTTGATGGAGGATATTACAGATGCAGAATTTGAATATTTTTTTTACGAAAATGACTCGAAAGATAATACTGCTAGAATTTTATCCGAGTGGATTGAGAATAAGAACGGCGAGCTAAAGTCTGACACCTTAAACGAAAAATCTTACGGCTCAACAATGGAGTCAGCTAGGGTTGTAAAGATGGCTAAAATTAGAAATAGCATGGCCGCACTAGGCAAGCCTGTTGATTCTGATTTCACAATCGTACTCGATAGCGATGTAGAGTTTAGTCCAAATATAATTAATGATTATTTTAATTTCTTGGATTTAAATTTTTCAATGCTCACACCAAACATTAGACAAAATGTTCCTTGTAAAATGGGGTCAAGAGATTTAACTTCATACTATGATAGCTGGAGCCTAGTTGATCACGACTTAAATCAATGCATGACTTGGAGTTCCAACCCATTCTACCGCAAGTTTGATAGAGATTTGTTTAATCAAAATAAACCAATCGATGTGTACAGATCGTTCGGAGGTTTTGTTTTTATCAAGAGTGAATACTTCAATCAGGCTGAATGGTTTTCCGATGGTCAGTTGGAGCATTGGCATTTCTGCGATAAGCTGAGAGGGCTAGCTCCAATATATTTCATACCCTCCATTCGCCCATCAGTAAAAATCAATCAAACAAAATGGGAGAACGAGGATCAAGTCGTAAAACATCAAGAGCACATGTTGAAAAATAAATGGAATAGATTTTTATTGAAAACCCAAGGGTACAAAATACAATAAATAATGAACTTCAAAATAAGCTACGCAATTACCGCATGCAATGAACATGCAGAACTAGAGTCTTTACTCAAAATGCTGACCTCGTCAAAAAGAGAAGAGGACGAAATCGTAGTTCAATTAGATAAAGACAATCACACAAAAGAAGTTTCAAGCGTTTTAAGAAAATTTAAACTTAAAAAAAACACATTTAAACTCAATAGTAATTTTGCAGCATTTAAAAATAATCTAAAAAAATTATGCAAGGGGGATTATGTATTCCAAATCGATGCTGATGAAATACCTGCAGATGAAACGGTAATTAATTTGCATAAGATACTGGAGTCGAACCTAGATGTTGACCTATTTTTAGTACCAAGAATCAATGTAGTTAATGGATTAACTGAAGCTCATATTAAAAAATGGGAATGGAAGGTTACTGAGAATAAATGGGTCAACTGGCCTGACTATCAATGCAGAATTTTCAAGAATAATTTCAACATTAAATGGGAAAAGAAAGTTCACGAAATTATTACTGGAGCCAAAACCGGAGTGAAGTTGCCAGAAACAATTGAATACGCACTAACACACATTAAAAGTATTGATCGTCAGGAAAAACAGAATAAATTTTACGAAGAAATATAATGATTACTGATGGCTTTAGGGGTGACTTAAAGTTTTTTGAAAAGAAATTAAAACGTAAAGAGCCATTTAGCCTTACTCGTTTTGGCGACGGAGAAAGAGACGTTATGGACGGAAAACATTTATTCTTATCTCAAAGCAAGCAGGAGTTCGATTTTTCTGGAGAAGAACACTTACGGAAAGACTTAATTGAATCCTTTAAATTAATTAAAAAAAATTACTTTATAGGCATACCTTGTCCATGCTGCCAACCTCAAGCAGTATGCAATAAAATGAAAGAGGCTAGTGGTCAACCTAATGAGAATCTAACCTGGGCTAATATTTTTGTTAATGGCAACTACTCTTACTTTATTTCCAATACCGTACCCTTGTTTAATTTGTATAAAACTACCATCATATGTTCTGGGAATACTGAAAAACTAAAATTTAACTTTTATAAACATCATAAAATAGGTATCAATGCTTGGGTTCAAAATTCAGATTTGTACGAAAATATAAGAAATCAAATCATTAACAATGATTGCAATAATGAGCTTTTTTTATTTTGTGCAGGACCCTTTGCTAATATTTTGTGCAGCAAACTATATCAAGAATTTCCTAGTAATACTTTCTTAGATATCGGAAGTGTATTTAATCTAGATTTAGGCATTGGTGCAAATCGCGGATACCTTAAAGGAGCTAAAACTTTAACTAAAAATTGCATATGGTAAATTCAATTAATTACGATAACTATCAATATACAGGTTGGGGCTTAAGCTTAAAAGCCATTAAGTGCCTAGAGAGTCTGGTCTCCCAAAATAACATATCCAACGTTTTAGAATTCGGCTCCGGCCAAAGCACTCTTTTTTTTAACGATCTAGGTATTAATTTTACATCCATCGATAATGATGTTAATTTTGCAGCAAAACATGACAATGTAAAAATAAAAAAGATCAAACAAACAGACGACAAAACGTTCAATCAAATAATAAACAACGAAGTTAAATTTAAAGATATATCTTCAGAGCTACCTGTAGTCCCTAAAATTGATACACGCATGAAAAATTGCTTTTATGACGTAAGTGATTTAAATTTAAACAATAAATTTGATCTAATTATTATTGATGGCCCTCATGGAAATGGTCGAAGTATTGCTTATAATTATATTCAAGATTATGTTCAAGATACATTTTTTATATTAATTGATGACTATAATCACTATCCCTTTATTGATCATTTTAAATTAATTTTCCCTAATAACGAGCTACTTCATTCGAATACCGAAAAAGGTGATAACTGGTCAATATATAAAGTTTTAACCAAATGAAATTAGCTTTTGTGCATAATGTACACAGTAGGTATCAATCATTAGAATACAATGTAAATTTACATTCTAAATATTTCCCTAGTGCTGATACTTACATAATGTATAATTTAAAATCTTACGAAGATACCGCTTTATATTTAGATCCAAATATCAAATCCAAATATTTTTCTGATACAGAACATAAATTGGGTTGTACAAATGGGTTTATTTTAGGAATAAAAGAAACTTTGCGTAAAGAATATGATGTGGTTATATTTGCTCATGATGATGTTTATATCAATGAACCTTACATAGATGTTATCCAAGATAAAATCAAACTAATTCATTCTTATCCTTACAATTTTATAGCTCGTCGCCCAGTAACTAGTGGACATTATAATATTTATGGTAAAGAGTATATAATGATGGAGTCTATATACTTAAACGGTAATTATGTAAAAGAATCTTTCCCTCACCTTAAACCCCTTCTTTCGGAAGAAGAAATAAAAAAAGATAAAAAAAATAGTATATCCCCCGAAGCCCATTTGTATTCCTTATTAGGTAAAAATGGACTCATAATAGATTATGAACATAAACTAGAAGATTATAATAAAATATTAGGAGAAACTTTAGGATTTTACCACAAAAATGCTGGGACAAGAGGATGGAACGATTCCAGAGTACACAATTAACACTTAAAAACATGACAAAAGAACAAAAAAGACAAGATTTCTTAGATTCTTATTTTGACGGATTCAAAAAACTATTACCCACCCTTACTCAGGAAACATTTTTAAAATATTATGATGAATCCCAATATGGTGGGTACCCAGAAGAACCTGGTGGATCAGTATGGGAAAGTGAAGGGAAATCTATTTATGTATTAATTAGGATTTTAAAACCTAAAAAAATACTTGAAATTGGAAACTATATGGGTAAAAGTTCTAATCATATTTTACAAGCTGTTGAAGATAATAAAGTAGGTGAAGTTACTTTGTTAGATATTGTAGAAAGAATAGATTACAACTCAATCCACAATAAAAACTTTAACAGAGTATTAAATAATTCTTTAATAGAATTAGATGCTCCTTTTGATTATGATTTAATTGTCCAAGACGGAGACCATACTTATCCTAATGTAAAAAAAGAATTAGAACTAATATTTAAACATTCCCAAAGTAAATCTTTACATATTTGGGCACATGATTATTATACAGTTAAACCTCCCCAATGCGAGGTAGCTAAAGCTTGGGATGAAGTAGTGGATAAATTTAATACCATATCTCTTTTTAAGGATAGTGTATCGAATTGCGGGTGCTTAATTGCGCATTTTAATAAATAAAAACATCAATAATTAAATCATTTATGAAAATAGCAACTCACTTATTAATATTTGGTCAAGAAAAATGGGCCATGAAAAATATTGAAAATTCATACCCCCATGTAGACCAAATTTATATTGCTTATAGCAAAAAACCATGGAGCTATAACCCTAAAGCTAAGGAAAAATATATTAATTCTTTTGATTTAAACATTATTAAAAATTCAAAATTCTATGACAAAATTACCTTAATTGAAGGCGAGTGGAGCAATGAAGAAGACCAAAGAAATTCATGTGTAGAATCTGCCCTACATGACGGAATAGATTATTTAATGATTCACGATGCGGATGAATTTTATTTTCATAATGATTTTGAAAAAATAAAAGAATTTTTAGATCTAAATCCTAACTATGATATATATAAATGTCCTTGTATTAACTTTTGGAAAAACCTAAATTACATTACTTTATCAGAACATGGTAATGAAATTATTGGTTACCCCCCAATTTTTATTAATTTAAATAAAGGGGTTAGATTTCAGAATAAAAGGAACACTACAAGCGGTCAAAGTATAGCTATAAACAACGGAGTACTTTGCCACCACGCTTCTTATGCTCTTACCAATGAAGAGCTGCGTGCCAAACTTCAAACATGGGGTCACCATAATGATTTCAATATTAAAAATTGGTATGACAATATATGGTTGAAATGGAATGAAAATTCAATTAACCTTCATCCCGTAAGCCCCTCAGCTTGGAGTAAAGCTATCAAATATACAAAACCCTTACCAGAAGTTTTAACTGAGTGATTTTATTTTGTTTTGGAACCCGCCCTGAGTGGCTTAAAATTAAACCCTTAATTGAGGTATTAGATGATTACCAACTTTTATTTACCGGTCAACACTCAGATTTACTTAAAGATTTAAATGTAGATTACAAAATAAACATTAAAGACAATTCTAATAGGTTAGATCAATTAATAAGCGACTGCCTTCTTCAATTTCCTGAAGGTGATTTTGATTCAGTTTTAGTTCAAGGAGACACAGCCTCGGCATTCGCTTGTGCGGTTGCCGCTTTTAATAGAAGAAAAAAAATATATTATTTAGAAGCAGGTCTCAGAAGCTACAACCTAAACCACCCGTTTCCAGAAGAAGGTTACAGGCAAATGATAGCTAGGTTATCAGATGTTAATTTTTGCCCCACAGAATTATCCAAGAAAAACTTACTAGACGAAAGAGTAGAAGGCGAATGTCATGTGGTGGGTAATACTGTACTGGATAACCTAATATCTTACAAGCCTAAATGTGAATACACTAATAAAGTCTTAGTGACTTTACATAGAAGAGAAAATCATCACCTAATGGATCGCTGGTTTACTGAAGTGAATAAGCTTGCTAGTAATAATTTAGATCTAGAGTTTGTTTTGCCCATTCATCCCAATCCAAACGTTTTAAAGCACAAGCATTTACTTAGTCATGTTAATATAGTAGACCCATTATCTCACTCTGCATTATTAAATTTATTAGTTGAATGTAAAATGGTCATTAGCGATAGTGGAGGGCTTCAAGAAGAGGGAAGCTTTTTCAATAAAAAGGTGATCGTATGCAGAAAAACTACCGAGCGCCCAGAAGCAATAGAAACAGGCCATCTACATCTTTGCCCTAAGCCTGAAGAGTTAAATATTATTTTTGAAAAAATTAATAAAAATTATATAATAAATAGTCACTGCCCATACGGAGACGGGAAGTCAAGTTTCAAAATAAAAGATATAATTAAATGATTACAGTGATACTTAATTGCTACAAACGCCTAAATTATTTAGAAGAACAAATTCAGGCAATTGAAAACCAAACAGTCAAACCTGCTGATATATGGGTTTGGTATAATAACCCAGAAGACGGATCTCAAATAAACTTAAATGAAAAACTTCAAGGTAAATATAAAGTAATACAATCTAATCACAACTTTAAATTTTTCGGTAGGTTTGCTTTAGCGAATTTAGCTCAAACGGAGTATGTAGCTATGTTTGACGACGACACCATACCTGGCTCTAATTGGCTAGAGAACTGCCTAAACTGCATTAAGTCTGGAAACGATGGCATATTGGGTTGTGCCGGAGTAATACTTAACTCAGAATATTACTCAGGCCACACCAAGGTAGGTTGGAATGGAGAGATGTCGCCGGAAGCTAGGGAGGTCGATTTAGTTGGCCACTCTTGGTTTTTTAATAAAAAACATTTAAAATATTTCTTCATGGAGGATCCTGTTAGCTGGGAAAACGCTGAAGATATTCATTTTGCATACATGTGTCAGAAATACGGAAAAGTTAAAAGCTATGTCCCCAGCCAAACAGAAGGTGCGGAAAACTCAGGCTCCCTAAAAGGCTCGCTATACGGAAATGACCAGCACTCAAGCTTTATTAATAGCGCCTCTAACAACCATCAGTTAATAAGAGATCAAGTTGTATCGCAACTAATAAAATCCGGATGGACAAGTGTGAGAAATTTTCCCAAATGAAAACTGTAGGTATAATAGGTAACGGTTTTGTTGGTGGAGCTATAGCCGAAGGCTTCAAGCATTATACTGATGTAAAAATTCATGACAAAGATAAATCAAAATCCGTAAACTCAATCAAGCATACCTTACAGCAAGATATAGTCTTTATTTGCGTTCCAACACCAATGTCTTTAAGCGAAGGCGGGAAATGCGACCTATTCATTATAGAAGACATATTCAGTCAAGCAGCTAAATTAAAAACTGAGAGTCTATTAGTCATAAAGTCTACCGTAGAAATCGGAACCACAAATAAACTTCAAAAAAAATACCCAGAACTTAACATTGTACATTCTCCTGAATTCCTAACGGCTAGAACGGCTAAGCTAGACTTCATAACGCCTTCTAGAAATATAGTTGGTCGTTCATCAAAGTTTACCGCAATAGACGGTAGGCCAAGCTTCCTAGTAGATCTTTACAAAGAAAGATTCGCTGGCTGTACTTGTTTATTAATGACTTGTGATGAATCAGAAACTGTAAAATATGCAGCTAATTGTTTTTTTGCTGTTAAAATTAGTTATTTTAATCAGGTAAAGTTGCTTTGTGATAAACTAGAGTTAAATTGGGATAATATCATTAAAGGAGTTTTGACTGATGGGCGAATCGGAGTCAGTCACTATCAAGTTCCAGGGCATGACGGAAAAGCTGGATTCGGTGGTACATGTTTCCCAAAGGACATAAACTCCTTAATTAATATAATGCAAGACAACGATATAGATCCAATGATATTAAAGTCAGCTTGGAACCTAAACTTAAAACTGAGGCCAGAAAAAGACTGGGAAAACTCTACCTCATCAGTATCCACGGCTGACTCTAATTTTAGCCCACATAACGGCTTTGACTCAAGTGGATGCGGGCATGATCATTTATGAATAAAATATTAGTAATTATCCCTATATACAATAGAGAAAAATATTTAAAAAAAGCTATCGATAGCGTCTTAAATCAAACTCATAAAAACTTTGAGTTAGTTTTAGTAGATGATGCATCTACCGATAAATCACTAGAAATTTGCAAGCAATACGAGAACCTTGATAATGTTACACTTTTATCGAACTCAAAAAATATGGGTTGCTATTACACGAGGAATCATGCCCTCTACCACTTCAAAGATTCCAAGTGGGACTTTTTTACAATTCACGACTCTGACGACACTTCGAGTACTGATAGGTTTCAAAAAATCTTATTACCCTTCTCAGATCAAAATCTTCTAGGCTTAAAGACTACATATATGTCAGTAGACACAAAAGGGAAGCCTCACAGAACTAAAGAAAATCCAAACACAGACGACATATATGCATCTGAGGGCATAGCTATTTTCACTAGAAATGTTTTCGATATTTTAGGTTACTACGATGACACACGCTTCTCGGGAGACACTGAATACTGGACTCGCCTACAAATGACCTGCAGTTCTCCCAGTAATAACTACATATGCGGAGCTCACAAGCAAGCTCTCTATCGTAGGTTAATTCACGATCAAAATTTAGTTAAAAAATATGACTTCCATACTGTTAGGCCGGAATATTTTAATAAATTCCAGAATGATATTATGAATAATTTAGTTCCATCTGGCTCGCTACATAGAAACTTTTCGCTAAATGAATAATTACTCCCTTATTATTCCAGTGGTTGATAACTTTATTTACAATAAGTTTATATATAAAAATATTAGGTCTCAATATCCTAAAGTTGAAATAGTCATTGTCAGTAAATCATCTGATGAGACAGATCAATACTTTGAAGAAATTCTGGACCCCAACTTAATATTTGAGGCACACACTAAAAACACATTATCCTCTGCATATAACCTAGCCGTTTCCCTGTCGACAAAAGAAAAATTAGTCTTATTGCATAACGACATGTATTTAGGTCCAAAATTTCTAGAAGGAATTGAAGATTCATTGACCGATAACAACATTGTTACATATACAAGGGTCGAGCCTCCAATATACATTGACACTTATGCTGGAAAAGAAATTCTAGATTGCGGCCTCAGCCCAGAAGTCTTCAATGAATCTAAGTTCTTATCTCACTGTGAAACATCTTCTCGTAAAGTCATTAATGGAGGTTCTCAACTTTTTTTTGCAGTCTACAAAAAGAACTACATCGGGCTAGACAGTCATACTTTTAAAATGTTTTGCGAAGATGAAGACATCCACTTAAGGTATAAGCTTTTGGGTTTCAAAAGCATATCCACTGAAAGTTCTCGCTGTTATCATTTCGTAAGTAAGACATCCCGAAGTATAGACAACTCCGCAATTGAACGCGATTCCAATTTAAAGTTTATTAAAAAATGGGGGTTCAGAAACAGCAAGCATAATGTCTACTATAAGAAAAAATTCATATTACATTTCTTCCACCCTCAAATTAAGTCAGCAGTAAAGCCTTGGTTTAATGGCGGCGAAGACATTATTGTTGAAATTGACCCAAATCATTTCGACCAAAAAGATATGGACTATGTGCAAAACTTAAATGATCACATAAAAGAGGAGGGTCGAACAGGGATTTTAAAAATCAATAACTTAAGAGTAACTGTAAATTCCCTAAACGAGTACCAGAATGATTTAATCTGGGAAAGCTCTGCTTGATTTTTCACAATATTGTGAATAACTCTTAATTATTATTCTTGCCATTACATAAGATTCGTGTTACTCTTAAGTTTCTTTAATATTTTTATAGAAACAATCAACCCCTAATTTTAAAATTATATCCATGAACATCAAAGTTAAAAAAAGAAACGGAAGGCTAGAAGAATTCAATGTAGATAAAATTAATGCAAGCGCACAAAGAGCTTGCGAAGGGATTGATGATGTTTCTGCTAGTGAAATAGTACTAGATGCTCAGTTACAATTATTTGACAAGATAAACACAAAAGAACTAGACCAAGCCTTAATATTATCAGCTAGAGAAAAAATCGAAAAAGAACCAAACTAT
>TARA_R110002153_G_scaffold1580_16_pt1 | contig 21078 bp, 35 predicted proteins | sample TARA_R110002153 | Tara Oceans TARA_R110002153 (sample SAMEA4398193) | marine metagenome | biome: Polar Biome; feature: [SRF] surface water layer (ENVO:00010504); material: water (ENVO:00002006), including particulate matter (ENVO:01000060) such as... | depth 5 m
CATGCTTCGCAAACTACTAACTAAAAAGGGCACAGGTAAAGGGGCACAAAAGAAAAATGAAATCCATAAGAAATTCATCGAAGGTTGTATATCTAAAGGACTATCGGCGTCCGCAGGAGAGGAACTCTGGGAAACATTCGAGTACTTCTCAGGGTATGGTTTTAATAAGTCCCACGCTATTAGCTATAGCGTTCTTAGTTATCAGTGTGCCCATCTTTTTAATTACTACCCCTCTGAATGGGTTGCGGCGTTTCTCTCGAAAGAGCCGGAAGGAAGAAAAGAAAAGGCAATCAACATTGCAAAGTCAATGGGATTCAATATTGAGCCGCTCCAAATAAATACTTCGGGAAGAGTGTGGGAAATCTCAGAGGACGGCAAGACGCTCGTTCAACCCCTCTCTTCAATCAAGGGCTTGGGCGATGCAGCGATGGACCAGATCTTAGCCAACCGTCCCTTCAATACAATTGAAGAGTTCATCTTCAACGACGACATCGTTTATAGTAAGTTGAACAAGAAGGCTCTGGATGTACTCCTCCGAAGTCATGCCCTCAATTGTTTGATGGATGATAGGTTCACAGGACAGAAGCATTTCTGGTCCGCAACCGTCGCAGACCGACCCAAGACGTTGAAGAAGTTCCGTGAGAACATTGAACTCTATGCCGAGGAAGGAGACTTCAGCAAGGAAGAACACATCGCACACCTTTCAGAATACACAGGAGTGTTCCCTCTTCACCTTGTGATGGACCAGGAGACCGAAGACAGCCTTAAAGATAAGTTCATTCCTCCCATCTCAGAGTTTGACCAAGACCTTCAACTTGTCTGGTTTATCCCGAGAGAGGTTCTCAAAAAGAAAACCAAACGAGGAAAGGACTATTACATTGTGAATGTGGTAGACAGCAACAGCACAACAACGCAAATCAAATGCTGGGGAGTCAAGCCCGAAAAAGACAAGGTTCTTTTGAACCGCCCCTACATCGCCCGACTGGAGCACGATGAACAATGGGGATTCTCTACTCGCTCCATTCGACATAATTTTAGATTAATTGGTTGACAAACGTCTCCAGAAATAGTATAATAAAATCAACGAGGTATAAATGAAACTTAAAGTATTCCGCCTACGCCCGCAGGCCAAACTTCCCCACCGGGCACACCCAACAGACGCAGGCTGCGATGTCTTCTATTGCCACCGAGCCGACGATCTCTTCACGTCTGACTCTATAGACGACAGAGGAAACATCATTGTCTACCCCAATACGACTTGCCTTATCCCCACAGGTATCAAGGTGGAGTTCGCTTCCAATCATATGTTGGAAGTCAAGAACAAATCAGGTATTGCCAGCAAGAAGAACTTGGTTGTGGGAGCGTGTGTGATTGACCATCTCTATGACGGAGAGGTTTACATCAACCTCCACAACATCGGCAAGGTTCCCCGAATAATCGAACCAGGGCAAAAGGTTGCCCAAGTCGTTCTCGTTCCCATCTCCACCTGCGAGGTTGAGGAAGTATTCGAGGACAATCTAAACCAAGGCACCGCTCGCTCAGAAGGTGGCTTTGGCTCAACAGGAGATTTTTAATGAGTAAGTTTGACAGAAAGATCCGAAGACAAGAAGAAAAAGAAGCTAGGAAGCGTGACAGAAAGGAATTCAAGAACGCAGACCAGGACCTGGGAGAGAAGGTGGGTCTCTTCAACAAACTCCCAGACCACTGTATGATGTGCCAAGACTCATTCGACAAGACCGACCGAGAGATGGTTTCGTCTTGGAGTGTCATTGTTAGGCAGGAAGAAGACAAAGTAAATCTATACTGCCCCGATTGCTGGGACAACGCACAAAAGATCATCAGAGAATTTCAGGAGAATTTAAATGAAAGAGGCAGTTAGTTTCGACGATGTCCTGCTCACGCCAGGGTACTCCGACATCACCAGTCGGTCAGAGATTGATGCGGGGAGTACGCTGGGGCAGGTGCACTTCACCCTCCCAGTCATCTCCTCTCCAATGGATACCGTCACTGAAATGGGAATGTCCCAGGCCCTAAGCACCGTAGGTGGAGTAGGTGTCATCCATCGCTATAATTCAATTGAGGAGCAAGCTGGCCTCGTAGCCAACCTACGCACCCAAAGCATCCACACCGGAGCAGCAATTGGAATTACAGGCGACTACTTGGAACGAGCCGAGACCCTCGTTGAGAACGATGTATCTTTCCTATGCGTAGACGTGGCCCACGGACACCATGCCTTGGTCAAAGGTGCGCTCTCTTCTCTACGTGAGGCGCTCCCAAGCGACACGCATATCATGGCCGGGAACGTTGCAACCCTTCAAGGTTTCAACGACTTAGCCGACTGGGGAGCCAACAGTGTCAGGGTCGGCATCGGAGGAGGTTCCATCTGTAGCACACGCATCCAAACAGGCCACGGGGTTCCAACACTCCAGTCTGTGATTGAGTGCGCCCAGTCAGATCGGAACGCAACTCTCATTGCTGACGGAGGGTTCAAGACCAGTGGTGACATTGTGAAAGCCCTTGCCGCAGGAGCAGACTTCGTTATGCTCGGATCAATGCTCGCAGGCACCGAGGAGGCACCAGGAGAAATCATTTATAACAATGGTGCTGCCTTCAAGGTGTACCGAGGAATGGCGAGCAAGGAAGCCCAAGTAGAGTGGAGAGGTCGCTTCTCTTCCAACGAAGGCATCACAGGCTGGCTCCCGTTCAAAGGTTCAGTCGGGCCAATCCTTGAGGACTTGGAGCGAGGGATCCGAAGTGGTCTCTCCTATTCAGGCGCAAGGAACCTGCTGGAACTAAGGGCCAAGCACGAGTTCATTCGGCAAACACCAGCGGGGCAAATTGAAAGTGGCACCCGCATCCAGAGAAGGTTATGACTGACTTTTCAAAGCGCCGAAGAGCCAAGAAGAAGATCTCCTTTGAAGACTTCGCAGAGCAACACGCAAGCCTTAAGATACGCCTCAACTATGATGGGGTAAAACAAGGAGAGTTCTTCCGAGCAATACTAGACGCATACGTAAACAAGAACGAGCACATCTTAAATTTCATCGAAGAGTATAAAAAGGAAAAACAAATACACAGCGATGAAAAGAGAGCCAAGTCCAGAAAACTGGTTCAAAAGGGCAAAGAAGTTACCACAAAGTTTGCCTTGAATGAAGATGAGATAGAGAGTATTTTCGACCTAATAGCAGAGGAGCACCCAGATTTATGAGCAAGAATAAGAATAGACTAAGAGAATGTTGTAATTGCTGTTTGGCACACGACGTAGCGTGCCCAGTAGAAGATTGCAGACAATGGATAGATTACGAAGAAGATAATAACTGCACAATGATAGCAGTGCAGAAGAATGGAGCAATGACCCTCCGAGAGATAGGAGATAGGCTCGGCGTCAGCTTTGTTCGAGTGAAACAGATCGAGTCCGAGATATTAAAAAAATTAGATAAGAAATTCCCAGAGTTAAAAAAACAACTACTGAAATGATTTTATGGGACTTTACCGTATTAGAAACTATTTATACTTGACTCAATCAACCAACTAGGAGACAAATCATGAGTGACAACAAGAACTTACTAAACGAGAACACGATTCGCCGTTTCATGAAACTTGCTTCTCTTCACAGTCTTGCCGATTCAACTGTTGAAAAGGTAATCGTAAAAGAGGAAGAGGCTGTAAAAGAAGGGTGCGGACATACGATGGACGAAGAGCCTGCTTATATGCAAGAGGACGAGGAAGAAGAATTCCCCGAAGCCCCAACCGACGATTTAGCCCTTGACCCAGAGGGCGAGATGGCTGATGCAGAATTAGACATGGACGACGCAGAGGGTGAGATGGCTGATGCAGAATTAGACATGGACGCCGCCGAAGGAGAGGTAGAGATGGCAGAGAAAGAAGCTCTCGCAGTAGACGTAATGGATGCTGTAGCCGCTGCCCTCGACGCTGCTCTTGGAACTGTAACTACAGTTATGGGTGGTGACGAAGAGCCAGGGCTTGAGCTAGACGACACAGAGGTTGTTGACCTTGATGGCCCTGTCGACCTTGATGAGCCAGAGTTAGACCTTCCTGTCGACGACCTTGAAATCGAGGACGAGGAAGAGGAAGAGGTAATGGAAGAAGCGGCTGTAAACCAGATCGTTGATCGTGTTGCAGCCCGCTTAACTAAAGAAGTCAAAAACGATAAGAAAGATCAATTGGCTGAGAGCCTTGCCGACAAAATCTTTGCCCGCCTTACTACAAAGAACCCATCTAAGTAATAGAGCTTTGGTTTGATTGAGACAAACAAAGAAAAGCTTGAGAGATTAAATGGCGAAATCGAGAAGAACATTCCCGGTTTCGCCATTTTAAGTAAGAGGGATAGCACCCTGATGAGACTGTTGTCTAAGCTCCTGTTCTTCAACAAGGGTTTTGCGACACAGTACGTCACCGTTCTATACCCAAAGCTTTACGTCCCAGAGCTTCCTTGGTATCCAAACGAACCCAAGAGAGCTTTTGAGGTGTTGGCTCACGAGTATGTCCACCTACAGGACACTAAGAGAATGGGGAAGGTGTTTGACCTTCTCTATCTCACCCCACAAATCTTTGCCCTCGCAGCCCTCGGAGCCTTTTGGAACCTATCCTTCCTCTGGGCTCTACTGTTCCTTCTACCATTACCAAGCCCAGGCCGAGCCTACTTGGAGTTCCGTGGATACAGAATGAGCATGGCTGTTGCAATGTGGCAAGGAAGAGATCCGAATATCGAGTGGATGGTAAAGCAATTTACCACAGGTGCTTATTATTGGATGTTCCCCTTTAAAAAATACTTGACAAACAGGTTCCAAAAAGAGTATAATAGAATTGAAACTGGTGATTTAGAACCAGAGTTGAAGAATATCAAGGACAAGTTTTTTAAAAAAGGGTAAAATAAATGTACGAGTTTATGTACTTTGCGTTTGGCATCCTTGCCTACCGCATCATCTCCACAGTTATTAGCTACGGGCACCTCGCTGAACACGTTAAGTTGGTCAACGAACAGTCCCTTCGAGTTCTAGGAACGGTCACAGAAGACATCTCTTTTGCCCGAGGCTTAAAATATAAAACATTAAAAGAATCAGGGATGGCAGAAGACGAAGTAGAGAAGATTAAGATCGTAGACGACAAGTCCTACCAGGTATGGAAGGACGTAACAGTCGGTCGTATCGTCTATACATTCCCCAAACACTACAGACATTTGGTCAAGTATATTGACTGGGCAGGGGCGATGACGGAACTAGAGCATATTTATAAAAGAGACATACAGCGATTAGAAAAGATTCGTAAGAAAGATCTTGACAAGAAGAAGGAAGGATGATAAGATGGTTACAGCTTTAAAATTAAATTTGGAGTATAACATGAAAGCATCAGCCTGGAGAATCCCCACTGGTATAAAAGGGGACTATCTTTACCACCTTCAAGTAGACGGTCATCTTGGCCGCTCCAAACAAAAGGTCTATAGGATTATGGACGACTGGCGTTTGGTAGGTGATGGCCCTTCTATGGCAATCTTTTCAAGGAGCTTTGATAGCATCCCTGCCTGGGTTAAGTGGGCAAAGTCTTTTCCACTTGAACTGGAAGAACTTGACTCAAAGACAGACAAGCCAAAGAAGATTAAGCTCGGTCTCGCATCGCACCGCCGCAAAAAAAGGAAAACAAAATAAATGGACTTTGCCAAAAAGAAAAAAACAACAGAAGATAAACCTAAAGAGGAAGAGGCAGAAGTAACACCCGAGGAACAAGCAAAAACCTTAGAAGAGATGCTTGCCTCCTCCCCAGTGTTGTTCCTCAATTCGCCTCAAGAACCTCCTCAAGATGAAGTTAAGATCAGAAACCTCACACTCTACGGAGACTTGGTAGAAGATAAGGCAGCAGAGCTTTGCTTTGCCCTCAATGCATTGAAGGAGATGGGGAAGTACAAGACCCTCAAAGACCCCGAAGACACAGATTCAGCAATCATCACAGCCTACAAGCCAATTGACTTTACCATCTCAACCTATGGCGGTTCAGCCCTCGACATGTTCGCCATCTACGATACAATGCGTATGGTGCGTGAAGAGTGTGAAATCAACACTTTAGGAATTGGGAAGGTCATGTCCGCAGGAGTGTTGCTCCTTGCAGCAGGATCTAAAGGAAAGAGAAGGATTGGCCGGAACTGCCGTGTTATGATTCACAGTGTTGTTGGCGGAAGTCACGGAAGCATTCACAACCTTGAGAACGAGATGGACGAGGTCCGTTGGATTCAAGACAAGTACAGCGAATTGCTTTGTGCCGAGACAGATATGACTAGATCTTACCTTAAGAAGATTTTGGCAAGGAAGGTCAATGTTTATCTCACCGCAGACGAGGCCATGGAGTTGGGCATCGCAGACGAAGTAGTATAAAGAAAACCCGTCAGAAGAATTTTTTTCCAGGTAGGAGCAAATTATGAAACCAACTGAAGAAGCAATAGACAACTATTTCCGCCCAAAGGTATCCTTTGAGCAGGTATGTGAGATGGTAGAAGGAACAATGTTAACAAAAGAATCTCAGCGTGGGTTCGCTTACGAAGAGGAAGTCATCGCAGTTCTCAACTCCGCTGGCATCGCAGGCAACATCACTTCAGGCGCAGGTGCAAGCGCAACAGCGGCAGACGCCGACATGAACATTGACGGAAACATTCAGAAGATTGAAGTCAAGCTAGACGGCAATGCACAAATGGGGGGCACTTCTTTGAGGTACAACCCTCTTACCGATGACGCTACCGAAAGGTTTGTCATCGTTTCCGATACTGTTGACCCAGACACCGTATCTCTTATGGAAGAGGCGCTCACCCCGTTGATCCCCAGGCTCAACGATTTCCTTGAGTTCGTTGGAGCAACCAAGTTCCCCGCAACTGTAACCCGAGACAAGTGGGTGGAAGCAAAAGAACGTGGACTCCTCCGCCCCCTCAATGTTAAAGTCAAGAGGACCACCAACTTCATCATCAACCACTACCGCAAGAAGGGTGTCAACTACATTCAAATCGGAGGCAGCGGCCTGTTCTATCTCGCAGACAACCCGGCCAACCTTCCCATCCCCCAATTGGATGGTGAAATCAATATCGAACTACGACCAGGCCGCTCAGGTTCCAAGACTCGCAAGGACGGAACAAAGGTTGTAGGCGGTGGGCTACGTGTCCAAGGCAGGCTCCGCTTCAAGGGCAAGTCTCCTTTCACTCTTGATGATCCCGAAAGCATTAGGGAAATGATCGAAGCACATAACGTGGAAGCCACAGAAGAGTCTCCATTACCCGAAGCGACCCCCTAACCAACATACACTCTCTAAAATCGTTTCGCCCCTTAGAGAGCAAAAATAAAGTAAAATAAGTCCTTTACATTTCTGTAGAAATGATTATAATAGTAACAACACACACGAGGCTATACAACCATGACCAAGCACTATGATTCGGGAGAGTCCCTCCAACAAAAGATTCTTGACGGAATCGACATCCTTGCCGACAATGTGGCATCCACACTTGGCCCTAGAGGGCGCAATGTGATCTTACACAAGGTAGGCGTCAATCCTATCATCACTAAGGACGGAGTCACCGTTGCCAACTTTGTTGAGTTGGATGATCCATTCCAAAACGCCGCTGTTCAAATTATGAAGCAAGCAGCATCTGAAACAAACAACAACGCTGGGGATGGGACAACCACCTCCACCGTTCTTGCCCGAGCAATCCTCAAGCATTCCCAACGCTTTTTAGCGACCGGGGCTTCGCCCGTTGAGTTGAAGAGGGGCATCGACAAAGCCGTTGCTGTCCTTGTGGAGAACCTGAAAGAGGCTTCCTCACCCATCTCAAGTGCTGAAGACATTGAACACATCGCAACCATCTCGGCTAATGGCGACAAGACAATCGGAAAATTAATCGCTACTGCTGTTGATGCGGCTGGGAAGGATGGGGCCATCACTGTTGAGGAGGCACGATCTGTTGAGACGACCCTGGACATCGTGGAAGGGTTCCGTCTTGATTCAGGTTATCTATCACCGCAGTTCATTACGGACCAGCGGAGAGGTTCGGTTTCGTACAACGAACCTTACTTCTTGGTTACAGACTATGCCTTGGAGAGCGTGGATGAGCTTCTGCCTGTCCTTGAGGTTGCTGCCCGAGAGACCCGCCCCTTCGTGATTATTGCGGAGAACATTGAGGGTCAGGCTTTGGCTGCTCTCATTATGAATGCCTTGCGTGGGACCTTGAAGGTTGCAGCGGTAAAGGCTCCTCGTTATGGAGAAGAGAGAAGGAACATCTTAAAAGACTTGGCTGCTTCTGTTGGGGCTACTTTTGTTTCCCGAGAGTCAGGAGTTAAGATGAAGGATGTCAAACTGGAGCATTTGGGTACAGCTAAGAAAGTTGACATCACCAAGCGGGTTACCACAATCGTTGATGGTCAGGGAGACTTGGATGTGATTGAGGAGCGGATTGAAACGCTCAAGACAGAAGTTACTCAGACCGAAGATCTACATGAGTGTGAGAGAATCCAAGAAAGGATTACACGTCTTGCTTCAGGTGTCGCCATCATTCATGTTGGTGGTTCCACTGAGGTTGAGATGATTGAGAAGAAGCACCGAGTGGAGGATGCCTTGGAAGCAGTTCGTTCTGCCCAACAAGAAGGCATCGTTGCAGGAGGAGGCGTTGCACTTATCCGTGCTGCGTCTAACCTTAAGGTTGATGTTGATACAGAAGAGCAAGGACTAGGCGTTGAGATTATAAAGCGTGCTGTCTTTGCCCCTGTTCGACAGATGGCCAAGAACGCAGGAGAGTCACCAGACCTCATCGTATCACAAATTATGTCCGCAGAGAACAACGAAGGTTGGAACTTTGCGACTGGTGGGATGGACGATCTGTTCGCCTCCGGTGTTGTTGACCCAGCCAAGGTAACACGAACAGCGTTACAAAATGCAGCCTCAGTTGCCTCTACTCTTATCACAACCAACTTCGGAGTTATCGAAGGCGGGTGATTAATGAACCAAGAGCATATTTATTAATAAGATGAAACCTCCTCACTCATACTACAAGAATTATAAAAAGCGAGAGCATCGGAAGGTTGTAGATAATAATGTTACGCATCGCTTAAATAATCTCTTGGACTCTTCTTTGCTCGCCCAGAACACAAAGACTTTTCTGGAGTCCCTTGCTGTTTATTATGAACAATTCCAAGGACTTACGAGCCGTCAGTATAATGCTCTGGAACGAATTGAAGAACATTACGAGACGCTTTCAACACAGGCACACGAGGATTGGGTGAAGCAATATGGAGAGAAGCACAAGCGCACTGCTAAGATCTGCTCCCTGTACTACCAAGCCACCCCGCCCTACTTTGCTCAACTGATTGATCTCATTCTGAATGACCCAGACTTCATCCCAACCGAGAGGCAGTATCGTTCCTTGTGCGAGAACAAATACGCAAAGAAGATTATTGAAGCAACCGACGCTCCATGTGCTTTTCAAGTGGGAGCACTGGTTGAAGGTAGAGCCACAGCCCCTTCTCACCTCGCAGGGAAGGTCTTCTCAGTCATCACAGCAGGAGAGCTTGCAGTGGTAAGCGCAGCCAAAGGAGCCAAACTCTACACAGTTCTTCCAATGAATGGGGGAAAGGTTTTGGAGTGCGAGGAAAGATATTTAAAAAGGTCAAAAAAGACTTGACAAACAGACTTGCATTGTATATAATGTAAGGGAGAACAATTATGAAAGTAAAGATAAGTTATACAATTGACATCGAAGATGTTCCTGCAAGAGTAAAAGAGATCCTTTCCAAAATGGAAACAGGCTCTATTACATTTGATGGTATCTTTGAGAAGCTGGAAGGTGGAAACATTCCAGCAGCAGTGGAGGAGATTGATAAAGTCCGCCAGCAAATGGGGAACCTAGACGTCGCCTTGGTAGACTGCACAGGAATCCTAGAAGGTTATCAAGCAGCACAAATTGAATTACGTAAGAGGAGCAATGAGCCGAGCCCACACCAACAACATCAACAAGGGTGATTTGGTTTTTATCCCAGCAGAAGTCACGCTTTTGAAGATCGGACCCCAGGGATATCCATGCCGAATCCGCAACACGCAAGAACCAAAGCATGTAATTGTTTTGGAAACACAGGCAGCAGATACTTATTGTAGGATCCTTTATGAAGGAGAACAGTGGAGCGTCCCAACAGCAGAGTTATATGAAATTATTTCACAGGAGTAAAAATGGTTATCAAAGTAATTGAAGTTTATCAGAATGGTAGAGGCCACTCCGCCAACGCAAATGAGAACTACTCATTGAGAGAAACGTTTATCAATCCAGAGCACGTTGTCTGTCTCAGGTCTGACATAACGTTCAAGCAGAAGCTCCAAGAAGGACTTCTACCCAACGGCCTAGACTCTAGGCAAGAGTTTACCCGTGTCTACATGAACCGTGGCCACGCAGGTCTCGACATCGTGGTTGTGGGAGAAGCCTCCACAATTGAACAAATGGTTTCACAAAACGAAAAAACTCTTCTTAAGGGATAAAAATGATTGATTGCACACTGAGAGAGCAGACGGAATTCTGTAACACTCTTCCTGACTGGAATCCAGATAAGAAAAAGAGAGGCCGCTACCACGGCTCCAACTTCTATGGAATCCCTGGTTTTGGAAAGAAGAAGTGGATGGTCGCCGTCCAGATCGAGTGCGACTATCAGAAGCACTTGGCCAATGGAGACGACGAGATAGACATCTTCCATCGTTGTATAGAATTTCTTAACAAGCCCCCGGACAGAAAGAAGTACCAGAAGAAGGTCAAGAACTCTCTATACGGAACACTGGAGCCTTATGATGCTCGATTCAAAGAGGATAGCAGAGGTCAGTACATCGAAGCCCTCGTCCTTACAGACCAAGCTGGTAACAAATGCTTCTGGGGTAAGGGTCAGAAGTTCACAGACTTAAAGCGAAAGCGAGGAAAGAAAAATGTCTAAGTGGCAAAAAGATGTAGACTATTCCATTCCAACCACAGTGTGTGCAGCACAAGTCAAAGAAGCAAAAGCAATCAAAAGAATGATCCAATGCCTCTTTGAAGAACATAGTCAGAAGGGAACTGAGTGGGAGAATGGTTTCCTCCCCCTCTTGTGCAGTCTCTTCACAGCAATGGATGGGCTAGACAAACTAATCTCAGAACAGGTTTCTATTTGCCCTACCCACTTAAACGAGAAGACCAGTGAAAATTCATACTTGATTGGGCCAACCTTAGCCGAGACTTACTACGCCCACGTCCAACTTATGGCAGTGGAGCATACGGAACTCATCTACAAGTATGGGTTTTCTTTTACTATTCATTAAACAAGACAATAGCAAAGGGGGCAATAGAAAACCGAGTTCAGTAGGTTATCGAGCCCGCTCAAAGAAAAAGCACCCAGGGTGCTTTTTTTGTATGTTTAGAATGAAATCAACTAATTATAGTAACAACGGAACGGAACAAACAAATGAGTAACTTTTTATCGCAGTGGAACAGCTTTCTTAACGAAGAACTTTTAATCGAATCCAGGTACACAGATGCCCTAGCATTCGCACAGAACTTGAAGAAAGCATCCCGCACTGGAAGAGTTGCTGACGTCTACCAGAAGATGTCCGAAGAAGACATCGAAGCAATCCAAAACGGTCTGAGAAGAGGCATTGAGTATCTTAGAGAGACCGACCCTTCCGGTGATGACCAATACTTGATGTGGGGTGCTCGCTATTTGAGATCATCCGCCGCACGACTCTTACAGCGATTCAGTGAACGATGGGGCACAAGCCCAGAGGATTGGGCCAACTGGGCCAACACAGGCAAGACCGGAGCAGCCATGGTGGCTGAACGTGTTGTCAGTCAGGCGCTCGGGTTGTCTAACAACCTGCGTGATTACCATCTCCTCAAGAGCAAGAATCTAATCAAGAAAGACATTCAGGATTTTGACCCCACAGACTATGAGGCTTTTCACAGATGGAAATCCGATGTCAACAAGGGGATGCAAGACTTAGCCGACAGAGAAGAGATAGGGAAGCTTAAGGCCAAGGCAAAAGAATCTAGCGATACCATTATAGAAGAACCAGACGGCAACTATAAAGTCGTTCGCCCCTACTCCAAGGAAGCATCCTGCCACTACGGGTTTGGAGCCAAGTGGTGTATTTCAGCGACCCGTTCCAGAAACTACTTTAACCAATTCACCAACGAGGGAAAGGCGTTCTACATTGTTTTTATGCGTCACCTACCAAACAGCGACCCTTCTAAAATGATGGCCCTGGTTTACGGCAGACCCATAGAAGATGGTGAGCCAGAAGAGGTCTTTAACGCACCAAATGACTCCGTGGGAACCGATGGTCTCAAAGAGGCAGTCACCAGCAACCTTCTTGCGAAGGTGGTCAAGAACTTGACGGGAAACAAAGAAGAGATCGCCAAGATTAAAAAGATGGAGGACACCGACAAACAAATTCAATGGTTTAACATCCTGTCTGACGCCGCAGCCGTTGTAATCTCTGGCGAAGAGGAAGGTGCCGAAGAGACTCAAGAAGAAATCTTAGACATCCTTGGCCTACGACAGGAAGGTTATGAACCGGACGAATTGGAAGATGCCTTCCAAGAACTGATTTATGAAGAGTATCAGAACATCATTGACGAGACTGCTTATCACGCAGAAAAAAACCCGGCCACAAGTGAAGACTCTTGGCAAGAAGTAACAGACGAATACAGCGCCCAGATGGCACACTCCTCTATTTACTTTGAGGACCCCGAGGGCGATGGGGCCAATTTCTATTTTAGTGGAGGCATGGAAATTGATGTATCTGAAGAGTCATTAGGTGTAGAGCTAGATCCCTACGCTGACTCGAATAAGGTGACGGATCAGGTTGAGCACGTTCTTGACATGGAGTTCTCCATCAGAACAGAGGACATTTATTTCCACGACGACTTCATCCACGTCCGGTTTCCCCCTGATTATGATGAGCACGGCCTCGATGGCTACAAGAGTTTTGCTATGCGTGTTTCTGAAGCCGACGCTGAGTATGACAACATCCTCCCCGCTCTGGCCAAAGCCTTTGCCTCCGCTGGCCTAATTGAGGGCGGCATAGACTTCGCAGATGTCGAGGCAGACCTGGAAGCACGCAACCTTCAACACGCAGAAGTAGATGAGTCTGATGGAGAGTTATCAATTGGTTTCCCATTAGAGTATAAGATAAACCTTAAGTCTCATCCTGTTAACCTCTTCAGGGATCGACCAACTAGAGACCCAAGCCGAGTAGAATCACCAGACTTTATTGATTGGTTCCACCAAGAATTCTTTGGTTCCAAGGGGAGAATGGATCAGTCTATTGAATCAATGCTCCGAAGAGTTTGGAGGAGACTTGCTCAACAGGCACAGAAACAAATGGACCTCCCACTTGACGAGCAGATGTCCCAAGAAGAAGCTGCAAAGTTCTTTGACTTGAACCCTCCGCAGATTAACTTTGGCGACGTCGGAGTCAAGTGGCGATGGGAAATGAATAATGTAAACCTGACAGCAACCCTGGAAGTTGTCGTTCCAGCAACTGCAACAGAAGACTACGCCAATGCCGTTGTTGCCTACGCTAAGTACATTGACGACAACTATGATGAGATTAGCGAGGATATCTACAAGCAACTCATGCACGACATCGAACAACAACTCGCCCAGATTCCGTCCGAAACAAAGGAAAAAGCAACAGAGAAGCTCGAAGAGAGCCGCATCAAAGAAATCATCAAGCAAGAAGTCAAGCGCTACCTCACAGAGCAAGACGGCCTGAACGTCTACGAGACCTTCGCAATCGTTCTTACAGACGACGACACCAACATCACCGATGTGCTCACCAAGATGCGAGCCATCGAGGGTGTAACAGTTATATCCACCGACGAGACGGTACAGGATGGTGACGATAATCGACACGAGGTTCGAGTTAAATATCTGAAGGGTGGAAGGTCAGTCGCACACTACATCTCCCTTCTTAAGCGCTCAACCGCAAGAATACCAGGCGTGAGACGTTTTCGCACAATGTCTACAAAAAAAGTTAATATCTAATTTTTATTTTACTTTTTTCTACAAGTGTCCTATAGTTATAATAGAGGGTGTGTAAGAGATTATACACTTATAATATAAAAGGGGCAGCAGTAAAATGCAAATTGCAGTGTTGAGCGACCTGCACTTAGGCAAAAAAGATGATCTAGACCAATTTCATAGAAACCAAGGTGCGGAAGAACAGTTATATCAATTATTAAACTACTTGGAAAAGAGCGTAGATAAAGTAGTCTTGCTCGGAGACATCTTCGAAACCCTACGAGGAAAGACAGTTACCAAAAAAGGCAAAGTAAAAGAACTGCTGGCCGCTTTGGAATCATATCCAGAGATAACAAATAAAATTCAAAACGATGACAGATACATTTATGTCCACGGCAACCACGATCTCGTCGCCAGGGATGTAATGAACGCCCCCAAAGAGTGGAAGGTGGAAGCAGATGGCGTTAGAATGGTCTTCTTCCACGGTCATCATCTCGACCTCTTCACCCACCCTCTGGCATGGACCCGGTGGCTGAGTGAGGTTGGAGTGTGGGCTGGAGGGGTGCTAGAACGCTCTGGGTTGGACGTAACCAGAAAGTGGAACATCCGTAGCAAAATCAAAGCTATAAACAACCAGTGGCCTATCAGCAAGTTTGAAATAGCAGCAACAAAGGTTGCCAAGTTTATGAACACAGACATCGTCATCACTGGCCATTCGCATCACCCGATGAAGTTTGAGAAGGACGAGGTTCTTTTCATGAACAGCGGAACACGAGTTTGTGGTAGACAAGATATGCTTATTCTGGACACTTCTTCAAAGGAGTTTAATTTGTATAAGAAATTCAATCCCTCTTCACAAAACGAACTATAGAAATCTACTTATAGTATGCTCCAACTGTTATTCACTCCTCATGAAGAGAGACAAAGAAAAGTCCACCAAATGATGAGGGGTGTGTTGGGAAGCCAGTATCAACATGTCTACCTCTTAGATCTTAAACTGGAAGAGGACACGACCAATGAAGAATCAAAGGTCTCCTTTAAGTTACAAATCGGAGAGGAGAAAGTAAAAAGACTATCGGGCTATGGCTATGGCGTCGTCGATTCAATCTTCGCCGCCGTGATGAAAGAATCATCACCTCGCTTCAAATCGCTGAAGAACATAAAGCTGAAGCATTTCTCCATCGAGGCTAAGTTCAATGCGAAGAAGGACAACCTGACTGGTTCTAATGCGATGGGAGAGATAGTTCTGGTTGTGAACAACTCTCACTTCGGAGAGTTTGTATTCCGTTGCCAGTCTCGCTCTATTAATAGCGGGATAATCTTTGCGATAGAAGAAATGTTTCAGTACTTTATTAATTCAGAAAAATGTGCTATACTACTCCGAGACGTTATAGAAGATGCTAAGAAGAGAAATAGAAACGACATCATGGAAAAAAGTATAAAACAACTCACAGAACTAATTAAGAACGCACCGTGCGAGGAGGCATTTAAAAATGAGAATAGATAAGGTACATCCACTGGAAGGCATTCCAAGGCATCACTGGAAGTGGTGTGGAATGAACTTGCCCTCTCGACGAGCCCCCACCCCGATAAGAAAAAAGAAAAAGATCAAACCAGAGGAAATAATCGTCGAACATACTTCCGGAGAGTTCGTTCTGTATGATGAGAGCGGAAACCTAGAAGCCTTTTCTGGATTAGAAAGCAGAACACTGGACATGGCGTGATGAAAAAAGAGGAAGCAATAAGCCTTGCTGACCTTCTGACGACACACTTCAAACCAGAGAAAAACTTCCGGTCCTATGTGTGTGACCGCACAGAGTCATTATATATCCGGGTCAACCACACGGCTATTAAAATATCCTTGGAAGACATAAGACTAATACAAAAAGATGTCTTCGGCCCTGTCGACCACTACCCTATCAGTTCGTGTACCATTGACGACACAGACGAATGGGACCATGGACATGGGGATTAAAATGAAATTCATTTACTTATTTGATGTTGACAACACCCTAACCCCACCCAGAACCATCATCGAGGAGGAGTTCCACGGAGTCTTTGACAAGTGGCTCACGTCATTACCACGAGATAGTGAGGTTTACTTTGCAACGGGGAGCGACATGAGAAAGATTCGAGCCCAAGTCCCAGACGATATTATCAGCAGACTCGCTGGCGTATTCAGTTGCATGGCCAACCAGCTTATCATTCGTGACGACCTACAGTATGAGCATTCATTCAAGGCCCCCGAGGGCCTCATCGAAGACTTGGACTTGTTCCTCGGCGTCAGCAACTTCAAGATTAGAGCAGGTAATCACATCGAATATAGACCAGGGATGGTCAACTTCTCCGTTGTCGGAAGAAATGCATCCACAGAGCAGCGCCAATCCTATCACGAGTTCGATGCAAAAGAAGGCGAACGACAGAAGATTGCAGCTTTTTTAAATGAAAAATACGAAGGACAGCTTGAAGTTAGCATCGGCGGAGAGATTAGTATCGACATCGTTGAGCCTGGACGAGATAAATCCCAAGCAATCAAATGGCTCCGAGCGAAGCACGCTGGAGAGGAGATAAAAATTGTATACACAGGGGATCAATTACAGCCTGGAGGGAATGATTTTGAAGTCCTCAAAGAGCTTGCTGACCCCGACCGAGCCTTCCATGTTGGTTCCTATAAAGAAACTGAGACACTACTTATAGCAGAGGAGGACTTTCATCCTCTCTCTATCTCAGGGAACCAAAAAGGTGAAACTAAACAGGGAAACTAAATATCAATTTATACTAGCTTTACTGTCTTTATTGCTTCTGATAACAACACTGATGCTCGCCAACGAAGTCAACGCAGCGAAGCCAAGTGAGAAGGCTAAGTTTTATGATTTCTCTGAACAGCTAATCGATGGTGAAATAAAGAAGCCTACCGCTCTTTACCTCGACGTTAGAAGAAAGGTAAAGTTTGATAGGCTCTTGAGGCTCAAGAAAGACTTTAAGAGTTCTTTGTTGAGGACCACGAGGATGAAACTGTTTAAATGAAACAAGTAATTTATGGTATGTTAATTTTGTTCGTTGCGAGTCTTACGAGTTGCACCGACCTAATTGGAAAGTCAGAGAAGAAAGAACCATGCAATCAAATTTTAATTCAACAAAGAGTTATAAAAGAAAAACTAAAGCGAATAGAAAAGAAAATGAAGAGGAAGAGATGAGCGCAGCTAGAAAAAATACCCCACCCGCACAGTCAACAATAAAGGTAGTCAGAGAATGGTTTTCCTTTGGAGTTGCCATCATTACGATTGTGGTGGGCATTGTCTTTTGGGTGCAGAAATCGGGCGACGGTAAGTATAAAGTTCTTGAGCAGGACATCTTAGAGTTGAAACAAGATTTAAAAGAGATTACAAAACAGAACTCTGAGATTCTACGCTTGATAGGTCAACTAGAGGGCAAGATTGATAGGTAGTCAAGGAGACCCATGCTATTAGTTCCGGCTTTGAAATAGGTGATTTGGTGGAAATTGTTGAAATAAAAGGTACTTCTTCTTACTTCCGGTGGACAACTACACCCGCATTTGGCGTTTACCTCGGGGAGTCAGCATACAGCATCTACGGGACACACGGGAATAAGACACACGGAAACGTTTGTTATCAGATTTGGTCCGAAGGTGCAATCAGGACATTGACTGATAAAAAGGAAATGAGACTTGTTGCTAAAGCAAAAACACATAAAATATAAAATAGGTGATCTTGTAAAGTATCAGCCACTTTTTAAGGAGGAGCCTAGTGTAGGCATCATTACTTCCTCGGACCAACACCACGTTCAGATCTTCTGGTTCGTTAAGACTTCTCCTATCCCAGAACGTGCAGGCAAATGGGTTGCAGCGGGCCTCCTAGAACGAGCAGGCGCACTCAAAGTATTATCACGAGCCAGTTGATAAGTTCTTCTTGAAGTTCTCGAAGTCATCTAGGTCCGTGATACCAAAGATCTGCCAGACGTTGAGCCTCATCATTTCCCGTTCCCCTTCCGTCGCTTCACCCCAAGCGTAAGCGAGGGAGTTACGAAACTGGCCAATCTGTACTCCAAGCTCTTCGATAGACTGTTCAATCTTGACAAGCGTTTCAGGGGGTAGATCAGGGATGTCCACCCCTACATCTTCTGCGATGACTAACAAGGTCACCCAATCACCATCAGCATAGGCTTCAGCAGCTTCCTTGAACTTCTCAGCAATCTCCTTGTCTTTACAGATATCTGGATGTGCGACCCTCGCAATGGAACGATAGAGCTTCTGGAGAATAGGATTCGTTTCCTCCTCTTCCCCCGGTTCCTTTTCATCATCATCGTCAGCCGCAACTTTCCTATCCAAAGCCTTCTCTAAATTATCAATCTTCTTCTTCTCCCGATAAGCAATCTCATCTTTGAAATCACTAAAGAATAAGTTGGAGAATTCATCCAACTCCTCCCTGACCTCTTCCAGTTCTAGTGACGCCGCCCGTAGTTGCAGCCGCAATCTTTTGTTTTTTAGTTTGCCTTTCTTGGCCATACTCTAAATAGTTTTTCCTTTACAAACCATAAGTTATTTGGTATTATAGGACTTCATACCTACTTATTCAGAGAGGCCCAATGAGCGAGAAACCCACAACTATCACCCTCGGCACCGACGACGGAGCAATTGTCTTCCGGCACACAAACACGACGGAAGAGGTTTATCTCCCAGACAACGATAGTCCAGGTGCGGACATCGCTCGCTTTTGGACCTGCTTCGTCGCCTACGCAATCCAGAAAGAAGCATGGGTAGAAGAGTTTAACAAAGCTGTGGAGGGTCTTGGAGAGATAGAAGAAGACCAAATAGAATATCATCGTAAGCTAGAGAAAGACCAAGAGGTACAAGACAGGAGATCTCAATTTAGGATTGTGTCTGATGAAGAATAAGTTTTCTTCCATAGAGCTTGAGTTTTATCTGGATAAGTTTGTTTACTATACCAATCAGGTAGTGAGAACCTTTCATGCAGAAGGCTTTGACGTTGAACGAGACCTTATCACAGTTGATAAGAAGCAAGGCAGAGTTTATTGGAGGCTGATCAAAGGACTAATATCAAGGAATCCCGAGCCCTTTGGCTACGTCAGAAAGAAAGACGGCGCAGTCTTCCGCAGCGTATCAGGAGTTCCCTTCACCCGTGGAAAGTATTCAGTGAGGGGACACATCACCGAGGGCGACTATGGTGTATCTTGCGCCACGCCCTGGGGAATAAAGACATTTGATGACCCATTAGCCCGCAACATCCAATGGAAAAGAAAGAAGTGGCTAATGAAGGTACGAAAATGAAGAGGGGAGATTTAGTTCTATACAAATGGGATTACGAACTGGGAGAGTATGTTCTCGGTATAATCACAGGTATCGATACTGAACTATTCGTAACTATGAATCGATACTGGGTATGCTGGTCTGACTGGGACCAGAGAATACCTGGTCACGAATTCTGCGGAGACTTAATCTTAGTCTCTGACATATTAAACTTGGAGGAAGATAGACATGACTGAAATACACTCACTGATGCTTGCCCTCGGCCTAACCTCGTTCTTTGCCGGTGGAATCTTTGGAGCATGGGTAGCAACCAGAAAGTACGAAGAGTTCTTGATGGAACTAAACCTGGTCGAGATACAACAAAAACTACTTGACAACGACACTGAAAGCTGATAAGATAAGTTATAATTTTGAATAGAGTTGGTCTATGAATCCAGAAATTATCAAGACACTAAAAGCCCTGTTGCTTAACAATAGGGTCTCCCCTAACACTCAGCAGTTCCTCCAGTCTCTCAGCGATCAGTATGATAGGGCTGGGGTGCTCACCGAGAAACAACTGGAGTCAATCCAGACGGTCCACGAGCGTTATAAGAACCAAGAGAAAGAAGTAGCAGAGTTCGAGTACACGCCACAGATGAAGGCCCGAGCAATCATCTGTGCTCAGTATTATAAAAGTACATCTTACTTCACGCAGCTAGCCGAGGACGTTTTGACGGATGAGGACTTTGTCCCCACGCCAAGAGAATATGCCTCCATGTGTAAGAATCGCTATGCGAACAAGATTGTTGAAGCCACCATCACTCCCGCTAAATACCCGGTCGGCTCTTACGTAAGGCTGCGAAGCAATGCCCTATGGAAGCTGCGAAACTCTTTGCGGGACACTCCCGCCATCGTTCTCAAGGCCAACCACGCCCCTGTAAAAGACCCAGCCAAGGGAGCCAAGCGGTATTTGATTCTGTTCTTTGGAAACCCTAAACCCTATGACGTGCAAGAAAGGCACATTAAAAATGCGAGGATACAACTATGACAAGAAAGAAGAAACTAACTATCGAGAAATCACTAGAGTGGATTGATGATGTCCTCGGAGCAGACATCGAGTATGACGCACGAGAGCAACTCGGGATGATTGATATGTGGTCACCGCCCGGCTTGCCTGATAGAAACCCGTGGCCCAAATGGGACGAAAAGTTCGTCACCGGACTAGGTAAGTTATGCCGTGATTGGATAGAGAGAACCACACCAGAACGCAAAGCAACACAAGAGCGCATCCGAGAGCATATGCGCCAAGAAGCAGAGCAAGAGCACGACCAGCACAGCCTTGTGTCTAAGTACGGTTACGGCATTAAAAAGGAATAAATAACAATGTTTCAAGAACCACAAACAATCAGATCACAGTGGGCCAAAGAAAGCCTAATGAGAGCCCCCTCGTTACTCCAACGCATAGAGGATTACGATAAGGGGCTCCTCAATGACAACGAGACAGCAGCGCTCTTTCAAGAGCTAATCAACAGCAGTCTCGTATGGGAAATGGACACTCACTATTTGGACACAGCCATAGCCTTATGGGAAAGAAAATTAGTAAAGATTTAGATACAGTGCAGGTAGGCGACCTAATTGTGACTGGACCGGAGTTTACTCCCAAGCCCAAGTCAGGATACCTAGGCGTTGTCCTGGGAGTGGATAGCAAGACGGCGACCATTCACTGGTTCGCCCTCGGAGAAACCCTCAAGCAGTCAATCGGGACCGTTTCCAGAGCACTTAAGATAGGAACAT
>TARA_R110002153_G_scaffold202088_1_pt1 | contig 21066 bp, 12 predicted proteins | sample TARA_R110002153 | Tara Oceans TARA_R110002153 (sample SAMEA4398193) | marine metagenome | biome: Polar Biome; feature: [SRF] surface water layer (ENVO:00010504); material: water (ENVO:00002006), including particulate matter (ENVO:01000060) such as... | depth 5 m
CCAGTCAGTTCAGAAGCGGAATCAATAAAGAATAATAGTTCTGTCACTACAGATTTAATTACAAAACCTAGTGCAGAGAATCAACCAGAACAAGCTATAATCGCGAGCGAATCTGAGCCTAAAATCTCTATTAACAAGGAGTTAGGTACAAACACCTCAGCAAAAGAAAACAATCATTCTTATACTGAAACTGTTGAAGAAGACGAGTCGAGAAAAATTCCAGAAAGGGTCGAGCCGGAACTAGAGGCCAAAGAATTTATTACTGACTCCCTAGTCGAAAATCCCCCGGCAGAAAAAAACACCTCTTTGGAAGAGAATAAACCAAGTATAGAAATACTAGATGCTCCTAATGAAGATCCTACTATTGAACAACAAGAAGCTGAGACGATTGGTTTTTTTAGTAAGTTAAAACGCGGACTATCTCGAACCAAAGAAAGTATTGGTAGCGGAATTGTTAGTTTGTTTCGTGGAAAAGCTATTGATGATGAATTATTTGAAGAACTAGAAACACAATTGTTAGTGGCTGATGTGGGTATGGACACCACAGTTAAAATCATCAAACAGTTAACTGAGAGTTCAGATCGTAAACAATTGAAAGACGGTGATGCTTTATATCAGTTATTAAAAGAACAAATGGCCGATATATTGAAGAAAGTGGAGTCGCCCTTAACACTTAAAACTGAGTCTGGCCCATTTGTCATTTTAATGGTCGGAGTAAATGGAGTGGGTAAAACCACAACAATCGGAAAAATGGCCAAACAATTCCAGCAGCAAGGTAAAAAGGTTATGTTGGCAGCAGGTGATACCTTCAGGGCAGCAGCTGTTGAACAACTACAAGTATGGGGCGACCGTAATAATATTCCTGTGGTTGCACAACAAACCGGATCGGACAGCGCCTCGGTTATTTTTGATGCATTTCAGTCAGCTAAAGCAAAAAATATTGATGTTTTGATTGCAGATACAGCTGGACGCTTGCAAAACAAAGATCACTTGATGGAAGAACTAAAAAAGGTAGTGCGAGTGATGAAAAAAATCGCCCCCGATGCTCCACACGAAATCATGCTGACCCTAGATGCGGGTACTGGACAAAATGCCGTCAGCCAAACCAAATTATTTAATGAAGCAGTTGGCTTAACAGGAATAAGCTTAACTAAATTGGACGGAACTGCAAAAGGCGGAGTAATTTTCGCCATTGCCGACCAATTTAATATTCCTATCCGTTATGTCGGCATAGGCGAAGGTATTGATGATTTGAGACCATTTAATAGCCAAGATTTTGTAAATGCGCTATTTATAGAGTCTGACAGCCAACAAGAAAAAACGAACTAAGCCACTATATGATTAAGTTTGAACAAGTCAGTAAAACCTATCCCGGCGGACAACAAGCCTTAAGGAAGGTCGATTTTCACATCGAACCAGGTGAAATGGCATTTTTAACTGGACACTCTGGCGCCGGGAAAAGCACCTTGCTCAAACTGATATCCATAATGGAAAGACCCACTGTGGGTAAAGTGTTAATCAATGGTCACGATCTAAGCTGCATTCAACGTAAACAAATAGCCTATATACGCCGCGATATTGGAATGATTTTTCAAAGTCACCAGTTACTAATGGATAAAAGTGTATTTGACAATGTGGCCTTGCCTTTAATTATCGAAGGTTATTCCCACAAAGAAACGGCAAAACGAGTTCATGCCGCCTTAGAAATGGTTGGTCTAAGTGATAAAGTCAAAAATCTACCTGTTATGTTGTCAGGTGGCGAACAACAAAGAGTCGGAATTGCCCGAGCCGTAGTGAACAAACCCCCATTATTATTAGCAGATGAACCAACAGGTAATTTAGATCCAAAATTATCAATGGAAATTATTCGCTTATTTGAGGATTTTAACCAAGCCGGTGTATCCGTGTTTATCGCTACCCACGACCTTGGACTGATTGCCCGTATGAAATATAGGACACTCACACTCAAACAAGGTCAGATGATAACCGATGGGTTAACCGATGAATTTCAAAGTGACGATCTCTATGTGTAACCTATTGTGTAGCTCATTGTTAGCTAACTCACTAATGAGCTTAAGCAAATGAGCATATTATTTAAAGGTCGAGTGCAAGGCGCGCAAATTTCTCAAATTTCAACTTATCAACGTTTTTTGATGTTTTTTATCAGTCATTTCAGACAGGCACTAGGCAGTTTGGGAGAGTTGTGGCGCTCAAAGGCAGCATCACTTATGACAATAGGTGTTTTAGGATTAAGTATTACCCTACCTAGCACACTCTATGTAATGGTCAAAAACGCCGAGAATGTTAGTTCCGGTTGGGAGCAAGCGTCGCAAATATCCTTATTTTTAACAGAGAATGCTAGTCAGGGAGATATCGATCAACTACTAAAACGTATTCAGCTTTGGCCAGAAATCGATGCAATCGACTATATTTCTGCAGATCAGGCACTTGACGAATTTAAGCAGTTGTCTGGCTTTGGTGATGCCATTGCCTACTTAGATAAAAACCCTTTACCCAATGTGATACTAGTCACCCCCACCAGTCGTCATTCCAGCCCTGAAGCCGCTCGCTTGCTGTTAGACAAGTTAAGAGATGAAAGGGAAGTTGATATTGGTAAATTAGATGTTGAGTGGCTTGAGCGTCTACATGCCTTGCTAGATGTAGTTAAAGATTTGGTCACAGTTATTGCTCTTTTATTATTTCTAGCTGTTGTACTCATTATCGGTAATACGATAAGACTAAATATTCTTAGCAAAAAAGACGAAATTTTAGTCATGAAATTAGTGGGTGCAACAGATGCATTTATCCAACGACCTTTTATGTATACCGGTTTTTGGTATGGTTTTTTAGGTGGTTTATTAGCATGGATAGCAGTTATTTTACTTTTATGGTGGATGAGCAGCAGTATCAATGTTGTAAGTGAGTTATATCAAAAGAGTTTCAATTTAACTGGTGCTGACTTCTCTACCTTCTTGTGGATGTTGGGACTGTCGGTATTCCTAGGTCTGACGGGCTCGTTACTATCAGTCAGACGACATGTGCGAGAAATTGAGCCCAAATAACTAGTCTTAATTTAGAGAAATATATGTTCTTTTAGTTAAACCATAATAAAAAGCGAATGAGAGAATCCCATTCGCTTTGAAATCATTATGTTATTAAAGGAGTAAGTCTGGATCATTGCCATCTATAGGATCAGTTTCTTCTGTTTCGGTAGCGACTAGCCCAGCTTTTTCAACTTCAACACCATCTACTCGTTGTAAGCCACGAGGTAATTTATTGCCTCGCCTGCCGCGCTCTCCTTGATAGTGAACAAGGTCAGCAGCGGTAAGTGTCATACCTCGCTTGCCCGCGAGGATCTTAACGTTAGCTCCTTGCGGTACTACGGCCAACACACTGACATACTCTTCTCTGGACTGTACTTTTGCTGACGGAATACTAAGCAGTTTATTACCTTTTCCTTTACCTAAACTCGGTAAATCACGCAGCGGAAACATTAACATTCTGCCTTCGTTCGAAATAGCTAGGCACCAATCGGTTTTAAGATTAAACACTGGCTGTGGGCCAATGATTTTAGCTGCAGTAGATAGCGACAAATAGGCTTTGCCTGCTTTGTTTTTGCTAACCATATCGCTAAACTTACCGACAAACCCATAGCCTGCATCAGAAGCCATTAGATATTGTTGTTCATCATTACCCATAACCAAATGTTCAACATTTTCCCCGCTGACTATATTAAATCGGCCGGTCAATGGCTCTCCTTGGCTACGAGCTGAAGGTAACCCATGAGCATCACAGGAAAACGCCCTACCTGAGGAATCGAGAAATACCACTTGTTGATTACTACGCCCTTTGGCACTGGCCTGATAGCCGTCACCGGCTTTGTAGCTTAAACCTTGCACATCCACATCGTGGCCTTTGGCGCATCGAGCCCAGCCTTTTTCAGACAACACCACAGTAACGGCTTCTGAAGGGATTAACTCTTTTTCAGATAAGGCTTTAGATTCACCCCGCGCAACAATAGGTGAGCGCCTATCATCGCCATATATCTCTGCAGCTTCTAATATTTCTTTTTTGATCAGCGTTTTTAATCGTTTATCAGAACCTAATAATAACTGCAGCGCATCTCGCTCTTTGGCTAGCTCTTCTTGCTCCGCTTGGATTTTGACTTCTTCCAATTTAGCAAGGTGACGGAGTTTTAAATCGAGTATCGCTTCAGCTTGAATATCCGATAAACTAAACTGAGTCATTAATTGCTGTTTAGGTTTTTCTTCGTAACGGATAATGCGAATGACTTCGTCAATATTTAAAAAGGCGATCATTAAAGCTTCAAGAATATGTAATCTGGCAAGAACTTTATCTAATCTAAACTGTAACCTCCGCACCACAGTGTCTTTTCTGAAGGTCAACCACTCGGTTAGTATCATTCGCAAGTCTTTCACTTGAGGTCGGCCATCTAAGCCAATCATGTTGATATTAACTCTGTAACTTTTTTCTAAATCTGTAGTGGCAAACAAATGTTGCATCAGTTGTTCTACATCAACACGATTTGAGCGCGGCGTAATCAACAATCGAGTTGGGTTTTCGTGATCTGATTCGTCACGCAAATCACTGACCATAGGTAACTTTTTAGCCTGCATTTGAGCGGCTATTTGTTCAAGAATTTTGCCACCTGAGGCTTGATGAGGCAGAGCAGTGATAATTATGTCACCCTGCTCCTCTGTGTACACTGCACGCATTCTGATTGAACCGCGGCCAGTTTCGTAAATCTTAGTAATATCGGCTTTTGCGGTAATGATTTCAGCGTCTGTAGGGTAATCTGGCCCTTGTACAAATTCTAATAATTCGTGTAATTCAGCTTTACTATTATCTAATAAATGTGCGCAAGCATTGGCGACTTCACGTACATTATGGGGTGGAATGTCAGTCGCCATTCCCACTGCAATACCGGTAATTCCATTTAATAAAATATGGGGTAAACGAGCCGGCAAAACCTTTGGCTCATCTAAAGTACCATCAAAATTGGGCTGCCAATCAACCGTGCCCTGACCTAGCTCAGTTAATAACACTTCACTAAATTTAGATAATCGAGATTCGGTATAACGCATTGCGGCGAAGGATTTAGGATCATCTGGAGCTCCCCAATTACCTTGCCCGTCTACTAAAGGATAACGATAAGAAAACGGCTGCGCCATCAACACCATAGCTTCATAACAGGCCGAATCACCATGGGGGTGAAATTTACCCAATACGTCACCAACAGTACGCGCCGATTTTTTGTACTTAGCTGCGTTATTCAGTCCGAGCTCAGACATGGCATACACTATACGTCTTTGCACCGGCTTCAAACCATCACCAATATGCGGCAATGCTCTGTCCATAATGACGTACATGGAATAATTTAAGTACGATTCTTCAGTGAATCGACGCATTGTTAACTGCTCGATGCCATCTTTATTGATAATGGTTTCTTGACTCATGTTGGACTTTTTACCACTTATTCTTGTTTGAAATTGCAGGTTGAAAGTAAGCGCTGCCTAATACCGCATTACTTTGCTGAATAGGTTACCCTATAATTGGCACCGATTGCATCACCTAAGTTTGTCTTTGCCCATCAAAATAATGCGAAAACCTGTTGACCAAACGTTTGCCATAAGTATTAGTCAGATGGTTTAATGATGTTAATTAAATCCTACATTGACTGAATTTGATGTTTCATCGCCACTACAGGTTTTTACTAGTAATTTTGTTATCCCTACCTCTGTGGGCCGTCGCGCAAAGCGATGTTCAATTAATTACTGCAGATGAAGTTATCAGGTTATCTCCGCAATTAAAGGTATTTCGAGAAACAGACAATGCACTTGGACTATTTGACGTCAAACAAAGACTAGATGAATTTGTTTGGCAAGTCGGTGACAATCCAAACTATGGATTTTCCGATAAAGGAGTATGGCTGCACACCACTATCAGCAACGTTACCGACAATAAACAATGGATTATTGATGTTGCATTTACACAATTAGAAAAAGTGGATATCTACGTTTTGTTAGGTAACGAAGTTCTTGAACATATTAGTGACGGTAAGGCTCGCCCGCATCCCAGATTTCGCTTTCCAACTTTGACGCTAGACATGCCTTATGCGCAAACAATCGACTTGTATATACGCATAGAGAGCCAACAGTCTGCATTATTGGCGCCAGTCGATATCCAAACTCAAATTCATCATGAACAAATTAATTTCTATGACAACCTAATTTGGGGTTTGTTTTATGGTGGACTCATCATGTTGGTCTTCTATAACCTTATTCTGTTTATAGGGTTAAGGGAAAATAGTTTACTAGCATATGTGGGTTATATTAGTTCAGTGTTGATCTGGCAGTTTGTTTGGGGTGGCCATTTACATTTATTGATGCCCAGTTCAATCACCATATGGGTCAGTTCTCATACAGATTTGATCTATGTGGTCATAGGTATTTGTTCTGGATTGTTTGCTATTTCATTTTTAGAAATGTCCAGATCAGCTCCTACCGCTTTGGTTTATATTAAAATTTGTATCGGCCTTTTCGCAAGTTTAAGCCTGTTGTCGGTATTAAACATATTACCTCCTGATTGGCAAAACGCTTTGGTTTATATTGTAAGCATAATTGCCATTGCCACTTGCACTTATGCAGGTTTTGAGAGTTATGGAAATCAATTTTATGCTGCTCGGTACTTTATTTTTGCATGGAGCATATTTGCCGGATTTGCACTTATTGGCATGTTGAGTCTGACGACTATTCTGCCCTCCAATTTCTTCACAACCTATTGTTTTCAACTAGGTGTTTTTATTGAGGCAATTTTATTTTCTCTGGCCTTAATGGATAAAAGCCGTCACCAGTTGGAGCAGGAGGTGGAACAAACAACAGAGGACTTAAGAAACAATATTGAATTAGTTGAAGAACAAAACGTGCGCTTAGATATTGCTCGTAAAGACGCCATTGCAGCGAGTAACGTTAAGTCACAATTTTTAGCTAATATGAGTCATGAAATACGCACGCCTCTGAATGCCATATTAGGCTTTAGCAAAGAGTTACATTCAAATTCACTGCCTCCAGAAAAACAAGAACAAGTCAGTATTATCAATGCTGCAGCAGATAACTTACTCAGCATAGTTAATGATGTATTGGATTTTTCCAAAATTGAAGCCGGTAAGCTAAAAATAAACAACCACCCTTTTTTACCTAACGAAATGTTAGAAGATATGGTCAGTGTTATGGCTAAGTCTGCACACCTAAAAAATCTAGAATTTGTTTACAACCTAGAACCTTTGCCTGAAAAACTAATTGGTGATAGCTACCGAATTAAGCAGGTTTTGAACAACCTACTAGGAAATGCGCTCAAATTCACTGACCAAGGTTTTGTCAGCCTATCGGCCCATGGAAAAGAGCGAGATCATGGCATTTACGAACTTGTACTTAAAATTGAAGATTCTGGAATAGGCATAAGCCGCGAAGATCAAAGAAAACTGTTTGCAGCTTTCTCACAAGTTGATAACGCCCTAAGCCGTTCATACCAAGGAACAGGTTTAGGCCTGGTAATCTGCCAAGAATTAGTCAAATTAATGCGTGGCGAACTCCATCTACAAAGTACACCCAATTCAGGCAGTACTTTTACAGTGACTATCAGATGCAACCTGCTTAATACCAACCTTTCCCTTAGCCCCGACAGTGAATGGTTAGATAAAAAAATTGTTTATTTTGATCCCTTTCCTCAATCTCGCCATTGTGGTGTGAAGATACTAACTTATTTAGGCGCAAGCGTGACTGGCGTCGAATCATTAGCTTATCTTAGAGAACTAAAACAGCATTATGATTTAGTTTTTATATGTGTACCTAACAACAAAGAAAATATCTTGCCCAGCATTTTGGAAGCCACGCGGCACTTAAATGCGGATGATGCTGTATTGTTATATTCTGGCTTTGAATCATTATCAAATCGTAACGACCTATCGCAATATTTCTCACATCAAATGCGTCTGCCTTTGACTTTAGGCAAACTGAACAGCTTATTACATGCTCCAGAAGAAAATCCCACTGATAAATTACAACAGCGTTTAGCGGCATTGCCAAGAGCTAAAGTGTTGGCTGTGGATGATATGGAAATCAATTTGCGGCTACTCACCACTTGGTTGAAAAAAACCAATTTACAACTTACCTTGGCGTACAGTGGCGCGGACGCCGTATCACAATGCAAAGAGCATGAATTTGATTTGATCCTCATGGACGTACAAATGCCAAATATGGACGGGTTAGAGGCCACTAAACAGATCCGTCAGACAGATTTAAACTTAGGCACTCCTATTATTGCAGTCACTGCTCATGCATTTAAAGAAGAGCAAGATAGGCTACTCGCTTCAGGAATGGATGATTATTTGCCTAAACCTATCAATTTGTCGGATTTAATAGACTTAATCAAACGCTGGTGTCAGATAGCGGATCCTATTAATGAACAACAGCCCAGTTTTGACTGGCCACTCGCACTAAAGCGCGCTCATCAAAATGAAGATACTGCTAAGGATATATTGCAACAATTTGTGGAACAATTACCGGGGCTGGTTGAGTCTATTGAAAAAGCTAACCAAGTTGAAAACTATGAGGAGATGCAGACAGTAGTGCATCAATTACACGGCGCATGTTGTTATACAGGTGTGCCTGCGATGCTGACACTGTGTAGTGATATGGAAAGCGCATTAAAACGTCAGCAGATTGAGCTTGCGAAATTAAGGGTAAATAGACTAAAGAACGAATCTGTTGATCTATTATTAGCAGTCAAACGAGCGAATATTATTTAAGCTGAGCTCTGGTTATTTAAGCTTAATTGGGAGTGGCTAATACTCGTTGCTGACATTGCCGTAACAAATCGACAAATTCCTGCTCAGGACGATCTAACTCAGAGCCAGCAACAAAAACATCATATCCTAAACGCGCTCTTAGCTTTGTCATACGGTTTGCAAACATGGCTTGAATACCTTTGTACTCGATACCCTTGGAGTCCTTAAAATAGTCGTGCTCTAACATATCGTCACTATGGCAACTGCCAGTGGCACAGTCTTTCGAAGGGGGCATATCATGGAATAATAAAGGTCGCTGCTCCATTAAAATGTTGCTCATTAGCCGTGGTGATACTGTTTCCAAAAAGACTGAATAGTCTTTAATCTTAATCGCCACCATATCAAGGGATTTGAGCTCTATGCCATGGGTTACTTTAGGTACATCAATACGTTGAATATTGTGCCAATCAAGCTGCCATTGACCATTCCTATGGTTGTAAAGAATAGCTGTTCTAGAAAGCAAAAAGCTGAACTGTGGCTCTCTATATTTAACCCAAGCAATCAATAATGCCACTAGTGATGCACTAGTCAAAAATATTCCAATCAAGTATAGAGATTTGGGAAGCACAGAAAATGTAATACTAGCCAAACACAGGCCAACTAGACCAACCAACACACTGGCAATCACATTACGTTTGGCTTGGCTCCTGATTTCAATAATATCTTGCATAAAAAGTAGCGGCTCCTAATTACCCCAAAAACCAAAGGTAAATAATACAACTGAAGATTGCCCAAATAATCAACGCTCTGATCCGCTTGCACTGCACACAATCGGTTTGCCACCAACTAATTTTAGTTTTTTTAGCAGATTTCATGTTAATACTCAGCCGCTACCTACAATGTTTTTATCCTACCCCGCAACCGAGTTATCAAGCAACAGCTAGTGTCAACGAGCCTTTCAATACACTTTGCTTTAAACACGAGGTTGGCAGTATTTTTATACTGGTTTATTTAATCTAGACACAACTAAAGGTGTGAATACCAAGGATAATATTACTGAAAATCCTACACCACCAGCCAACACTACAGCTAAAGGTGGCCAAAACGTTCCCTCACTAAATAACAACATAGGAATAAAGCCTCCTACAGTGGTAAAGGTGGTTGACAAAATATGCCGACTACAGCCCATGGTTTCTTCGACAATTTGCTTAATATCTCCTGCTTTTGCTTGTGGATTAGCATTAATCGCTGCTATCACCACAATTGAACCATTGATTGCAACACCGATAAGCCCAGCACAACCCAGTAAAGGATTAAAGCCAATTGGTAGACCAGAAAGCCAAAGACTCAACATACCTAAGCCGACAGACAAAACTGCCACCGAACCTATCACTAACGCTAACCTCAAACTACGAAACGATAAGATTAAGGTGGTAATCATCAACACTAACAAAACCGGCGCATATGTGGCCAATTGGCCTAATGCTTCTTGTTGTTCATCAGCATCGCCAGCCATTTTAAAACGATAACCTTTGGGCATGCTAAAATTCATATCGTCTAGACTTTTTAATACTTGCTCACCTACATCTATAGCTGTAGCGCCAGGCAGTAAAAACGCCTCAACATTATTCACTCGCTCACCGTTCTGTCGGGTAATACCTGCCACTGTGGGTTTTAATAAAAAATCACCTAAAGCTGATACAGGCATCGATACACCTTGTCTAACCAGTTTTTCACTCAGTAAAGGTAAGTTCTGAATTTGGGCTAGTTCTCCCCCTAATTCATCTCCAACTCGAACTCTGATAGGTATTTCTTCGGTGCCTTCTAATATCGAACCGCCTACTTTTCCGTCTAAGGCGTATTGAAGTTGTTGAGAAATTTCCACTAACGACATACCAGCCATTTGGCTGGCGTCTTGTGTTGCTTCAAGCACCCATTCTGGCTCACCAAAAGTAACAGAAGCGATAGAGTGAGATATACCCGGTGTTTGTGACATTGCCAATCTAACTTGTTCGCCCAAGGTATTTAAAATATTGATATCAGGTCCGTATATTTTGAGCCCTACCGGTGCCGATACGGGCGGACCTTGGCCAAATGCTCGCACTACAATTTTAGCTTGCGGATAGGCTTGATCTAACGCTGTTTGCAATTCACCTATAAGTACTTTGGCATCCGAGACACTTTTTGCTTTTACAACTGCATTTGCATAGTGCGATGAATTATCTTTATTCATGACTTGGTTGTAATACACAGATGGAAATGACCCACCAACCAACCAACTAAGTTGTGCCACTTGCTGCTTTTGGCGGATCAGTTTATCCATACTTTTAACCACAACTTGGGTCTCTTCAATCGCGGTACCTTCTGGCAACCACAAGTAAATTTCAAATTGATCTCTGTCAGCGCTTGGGAAAAATACATTTCCAAGTTGCCCAGATAATATAAATCCAGAAGCCGAAATGGCAATACAAACCAATACCCCTAACAAAGGTCTTTTAAGTGCTTTTTCCAGAGCGGTTCTGTATCCAAGGCTAATAGATGGAGCTTGAATACCAATGGAATACCAAGCCGATGACAGCTCTGACTTTCTGGATAAAAAACGCGCTGCTAAGGCAGCAATAATAGTCAAGGAAATAAATAAGGAGCCAATCAATGCCATCACCACACTAATTGCAATCGATCCAATAAAGTCACCAATATTGCCCGGCAGTAAAAAAATGGGCATAAAACCTAAAATGGTAGTTAAAGTTGATGCTAATAACGGTACAAATAAATGTTGGATACTTTGTGTTAAAGCATCGATGCGGCTGATATCAGAGTTGACTAATTTGTTTCTAATTTCATCTGTGATAACAATGGCATTATCAATGAGTAAACCGATAGCGATAATGATCCCAAAGATCGACATTTGGTGAATTTGTTCATCAAAAAAACTTAATGAAAATATGGCAAATGCCGCACACAGTGGCAGTGACAATCCGACAATCCATGACGCCTTTATTCCCATAAAGATGAACACCACAGCCATAACCACTAAGCTACCCAGTAATAGGTTTGTGGTTAACTCAGATAAACGTGTTTCAGTATAAATATTCTGTTCAAACACAATATTAGCTTCTACCGTGCCACCATATTGACTATTAAATTTATTAACAATCTCTTTAGCATTCTCTGTCCAAGTATCAACTCGTAATGTGGTTTGCATCCGTGATGCAACAAATATGACCTGTTGCCCATCAACCATACCAATGTCATTAACTGGTGTACGAGCCCCCCTTTCTACTGTGGCTATGTCGCCCAACCGCAAATATCCACCTTGTTCGTTTGCCCGTAACGGTAAGTCTCTAATGGTGGACACACTATCAAGCTCTTGTGCTACTTGAATGCGCATATTTTGTGCTGTTGAATACATCATTCCAGCAGGTACTTTAGGATCTGCACTTGCTATTAGATCACTCGCTTGGCTTATGCTTAAACCTGAACGGGTTAGTTGCTGAGGGTCAATAGTCACTCGTATTTCTTCGTCTAACTCGCCGTAGACTCTTACCAACTCAGTACCGGGTACATTACGCAATTGGTCAGATAAATGATCTGCCATTCGACTAATAATAGACAGAGGAGTCCCATAACCTTGTGTTGGTTGTAAACTTACAAGTAAGGTGAAAGCAGTTGCCCCTCTACGTTCATCAAGAATAGGATCACCTGCTCCTTGAGGAAACTTGAGTTTCGCGTTGTTTATACCATCACGGATTTTGGAAAAAATTTGTTCGTTACTACTGCTATCTACCCATGCTTGTAATTCAAGCGCCACGACAGAGGTGCCAGAGCGAGAGGTAGATTTTATTTCTTTAATTTCATGTAGCTGTCTCAGTTCATCTTCAATGACATCGGTAACCAGTGCTTCCACTCTTTCTGATGAAGCGCCTGGATAAGGCGTAATCACCAACACATTTCGGATATCGATTCTAGGATCTTCTAAACGAGGGATATTATTAATCGCGGACAAACCAGCCACTACCAATACCATGATACTTAACACCAACAAGTGCCCATTGCGGAAAAACAGGCTATACCAAGGGAAATGCTGTTGATTATTAGGTTGTATTGATTGTGACATTATAATAAACCTGTAACTGCGTTAGTCAGTATACTGTCACCTACCACCACTTTTTGCCCCGGCACTAAACGTTGAACACCTTCTATCACTACAAGTTCAGCATCATGTAAAGCACCTCGTACAAAGGCTTTTTTGTCATCTGCATGCACCATTTCAACTAGCTTAGCCACGAGTTGTTGTTCGCCATCTATGGTTTCAACAGCAAACAGACTCCACAATCCTCTTACACCACTCACTAAGGCTTTTCGCGGCACCCAAAAGCCATTAGCGTTTATTTCACTACTGATATCCATATGTAATAAGTCACCGGGTAAAATAGACGGGTTATTTTCAGTCAAACGAATGATGACATCTACTGTACGAGTATCTAGCCTACGTTGCTGTGCAATAGATTTAATTTTACCTAAGAGTTGACTGGATTGAGTCGCCAGAGTGACAATTTGGTTGATAGCAAGTTTATTGACGTAGTCAGCTGAAAGTGCAAACCTCACATCCAATAGAGCATTTTGCTGAACAATAAATAGGGTTTGTCCTGCTGCAACTACAGTACCTTTATCTATTAAACGGCTAACAACATTGCCATCAAAAGGTGCTCGCAACTTAGTTTTATTTATTTCTACTTGCAGCGTTTGCTTACGGGCTAAAATTTCATCCGCAAAAGCATTTGCGGCATTTACTGATTCAGTTGTTTCATCTAGACGTTGAGCTGACTCAAGTTTTTTGCCTACCAATTCAACCACTCGCTTAAGTGATAGCTTAGCCAAGTTAGCTTCTGAATTAGCGCGATTTAAAATGGCAGATAACTCAATCATTTGGGCCTTAAGCCTTGCGTCGTCTAATTCTGCTAATATTTGCCCTTGAGTGACTGTTTGCCCTTCATCAACCAACATATTCACGACAGAGCCTGCTAAATCGAAACCTATTGCCGCAGTCTGGGGAGCTTCTGCACGACCAACAACTAAACGTTTTTGCACATATTGCTCATGCCATTTAATAGGCATAACATTGACTAGGTGTTTTTTAGCTACAATAGGTGCTTGCTGTGTCTGTCCAGTGCCAGATGCTTTCATTAATAACACTAAGGCAATCAAAGCGATAAGCGCGATCAACCAAACCAAATGTTTTTTATAGCCTGACTGTTGTGGCAGCTGATTAGTACTTGTCATAAAATTCCTGTTGGCTATGATGAGATCAAAAATAATTAAATACTAGACTGTCTAGTTTGATATATAATAGTGTTTAATATGACGGTTGCAAATACTTTTTAGTATCAGAGGAGGTTTATCATTGTTGAATAAAGAGACAAAGAAGGCTGGAAGGCCAAAAAGTGCGGAAAAGCGTATACAAGTGCTAGAAGCAGCCAGTGACCTTTTTTTGGAATTTGGTTTTAGTGGTTGCTCTATGGAAATGGTAGCCAAACAATCAGGTGTTTCAAAGCAAACTGTTTATTCGCATTTTAGCAATAAAGAAGCATTATTCTTAGCCGTAATTGAGGATAAGTGCGCCGAGTACAGGCTAGATGATAGACCCTTAGAGGGTGCAAGCTATGGTTTAATTCAGCTTTTGAGCGAAAGAGGTCTGCAGATAGTTAAGATATTGCATGACGACAAAGTGATTTCCATGTATCGGATCATAATAGGTGAAGTAAATAGCAACCCAAGAGTAGCTGAATTATTTTACCAAGCCGGCCCCAAACATATCTTGGATTATTTGGTAAAGTGTTTTTTAAAGTTTGCAGAGCAGCCAATTACCGAAGAATTAGCATATAAATATGCAGTGACTTTTTTTAATCTTTTGAAAAGCGAGTTTCACATCAAAAGTATTTTAGGGTTAGACTTTGCCTTATCAGATTCAGAACAAATAGCCCAAGTAGAATTTGCCATTCAACAGATTGAAAGCTTACTTGCATGCAAAGTTAATTAACCTTGTAGATGTAAAGCTAATGTATTCTGCCGTTTTACAGTATTTAAGTAGTCTTAGAGGTATATATGCAAACTTTAGTGACCCCACCAATGGGCATAATTATTCGTCAGTTTTTTTTGTTATTAACCCTCAGTTTTATCAATTTTTCTATTCAAGGCGAAACCTTATGGCAAGAAAAGTCTCCCCTCGCTAAATCAGAACACATCAAACCCCTACGTGTTTTGGCTGCCAAAGCTAGGTACATACAGATAAACCAATCTTTATTGACCAACAAGTTTTCTAATCTAAATTTAGCCACTGAAATCACTGTTCCTCTTCCTAACGGCTTGAGCATAACGGTCAAATTGAGTCCTTCACCCATTTTAAGTGAAGATTTGGCCAAACAATACCCTAACTTTATGGCCTATCAAGCTCAGCAGGTTGACCAACCCCAAAATATAGGACGGTTTAGCATTTCCCATCTAGGCTTGTTTGGTTTTTTTCGGTACAACAACCAGTGGATGTTGTTATCGCCGAGGTATCAAGGTGAGGCAATTGAATATGCGAGTTATTGGTACAAAGATGCGCCTTCCAAGTCAGAGAAAAACACACTGACAGCTGATTTTTTACTAGCAGAAGAACAGATAGCAGGGCCTGAATTAGCCCAAAAGTTAGTCACCACTGGCGATAAAGTACGTACTTATTCGCTGGCCATTAGTACAACAGGTGAATACACCCAAAAGTTAGGAGGAACAACCCAAAACGTTATAGCGGAATTAATGAATTTGGTTAACCGCATCAATCAGGTTGTGTTGGTTGATTTAGCAATACAATTTGAATTGGTTGATAACCAAGACATTATCTTTTTTGATGCAGCCACTGACCCATACACTAATACTGATGCAGCCACTGATATTGAAGAAAATCAGAGTGTTGTTGACCAAGCTATAGGTAATCAAAACTATGATATTGGCCATGTATTAGGCACAAATGGTGGCGGCTTAGCTTACGTAGGAGTGGTATGTAACAGCCAATTCAAAGCCCAAGGCTATACAGGCTTAAACAATCCTCAGGGTGAACGATTTTATATTGATTTGGTCGCCCATGAATTGGGGCATCAATTGGGAGCAGGACATACTTTTAATGCGACTAATTCTTCTAATTGTGAGCAAAGTGGACGCTCCATTGATTCTGCATTCGAGCCCGGCAGCGGCTCCACTATTATGTCTTATGCAGGTATTTGTGGCTCACAAAATATACAAGATGATAGCGACCCTTATTTTCATTCAATATCAATTCAAGAAATCCGTACCTATGTTGAAAGTTTCTCTGGGCGACGCTGTGGTGTTGAGGTTAAAATTGAAAACGCCATCCCAAAAATTCAGTTGCCAAAAAATGCTTATACAATCCCGGCTGCCACGCCTTTTGTGTTAAGCGCTACTGCAACTGATGCTAATAACGACTTCCTTAGCTTCACTTGGGAACAGTTTGACAATGGAGGGACTTTAGGAGCAACGAGTAGCCTTGCCGAAATGAATAGCGATAATGGCAGCAACCCACTTTTTCGTTCTTTTAGCCCAGTAGGTATAGCACAACGTTACTTTCCTAAGTTAAGTGACGTGCTTATAGGCCAAACCACCAAAGGCGAAACTTATGCCACTACCGACAGGGATATGCGCTTTAGGTTGACCGCTAGAGACAACAATGGCGGCGTAAACCAACAAGATGTAGTCATTACTGTGGCCAACACTAGCCAAACGTTCAGTATTGCTACACCAAATGAATGGCAGGCACTTTTTGAACAAGCAGTAACTTGGAATATGGGGGATACACTCACAGCCCCCATCAACTGTGCTAATGTGGATATTTTAGTAATTGCTGATGTCAATAATCCTATAGAAACCACAGTGCTCGCACAGACGCCTAATGACGGGCAGCAAATTGTTAGAGCACCTAATATTAGCAGTGCAGCAGCAAGACTGGTCTTAAGATGTAGCGACAACGTCTTTTACGCTGTCAGCGACCAAACCTTTGCTATTATTGACCTTGACCCAGTTGCCCCCTTAATAAATAGTCAGAATGTTATTAGCCTTAACGAAGATTCACAGCGACAAATTAATCTTGCTGATTTAAATGTAACTGATCCCGACTCGGCCTATCCACAAGACTTCACCCTGACGATCCAAGAAGGCAACAACTATACTGTAAATCAACAAATTTTGACGCCTGATGCCGACTTTTATGGCACCTTAACAGTGCCAGTAACCGTTAATGATGGGGGATTGGACAGCAACGTATTTACCCTTCAAGTACAAGTTTTAGCCGTTAATGACGCTCCTGTTGCGACAGTAAATAGTCAGTCCAGCATAAGCCTTAACGAAGACTCACAGCGGATCATTGATTTTAGCGATTTAACTATTATTGATCCTGACTCAGCCTATCCAGAAGACTTTGCTCTGACAATCCAAGACGGCGATAACTACAGTATTGATCAACAAACTCTGACACCTGATACCAATTTTAATGGAGTCTTAGCTGTGAAGGTGGTTGTTAATGACGGAGAATTGGACAGCAACCTATTGATACTTCAAGTACTAGTAGTGGCCGTCAATGACGCGCCTATTGCTAGCTCCGACAGTCTGGATATTTTGAGTATTAACGAAGACTCACAACGGCAATTTGATTTTACTGATATAAAAGTAATTGACCCTGATTCCGATTATCCAGGAGACTTCTCCCTGACAATCCAAAACGGAGAAAACTATAGTGTAAGTGAACAAACACTTACACCTAACGCTAATTTTAATGGCACCTTAAACGCAATGGTAGTCGTGAACGATGGTGAATTTGATAGCAACGTATTAACGTTTCAAGTGCAAGTAACAGCACTCAATGACGCCCCCATTGCTAATGACGATACAGCATCGATCCAACAAAATAGTGATACTACGGCTATTAACGTATTAAGCAACGATACTGATGTGGATCTAGATGAGCTCAGTATCACCTCATTTAGCTATACTGGTGAAGGACAGGTAGCAGTATTAAATCAACAATTAACTTATACTCCAGCAGCCGGGTTTACAGGCAACGAATCTATAATCTATGTTGTATCAGACGGCACATTAACAGACGAAGCTAGCCTGAATGTACAAGTTAATTCGGTTCCTGTAGTTTCAGGAGACTCAGGTGATTCTGGCGGGGGGAGTATGTTACTGTTAAGTTTTTTGTCTTTTCTTTGTTTTTCTGTAAAGCTATATCAATCAATTAATAAGGGCCGTTATGAATAACCGTATATCCCCTTTAATGTTTATCGCTGCGATAAGTTGTTTATCTCTTGGTTGTAGTCAAACCAATTCATCTTTTTTATCTCAAACATCTGAGGTAACTCAAGATAATCAAAAACAGGATATTGAGCTTAGCCAAACCGCTATTATCAAGTGGCTACCCTATGCAGATCCTAAAGCCGATGCCAATTTCGCTATTGAAAAACAAGATTTCACTTTATTGGCTTTTGCAGGCAGAGTCACCACTTTTCCTGGCATTAACGAAGGATCATCTACACTTCAACAACAATGTGGTTACAGACTAATGGCCGATAGTAGTGATGCATTGAGGTCAGAAGACGAATTACGTTTACGCAAACAATTGTTTCAATATGCAGCAACTTTCAACCAACTAGTTGCAGCCGCCTGTCAAAAACGTCATGACAGTGGAACCAGTCCATAACCTCATTAACAAGTTATGGACTGACATTACTATTTTCTAAATACAATTTACTTAACATTAGAAAGGTATTTATATACTTGTGATGCTTTGCGTTGCTCTGAAAATGAAACCAAATCGACACCATTACAAGCCATGCCTGCACCATTGGCAGCGATGAGTTTTCTTAATACACCTTGAGAACTACTAGACACTAGACCTATTTTGCTTCTAACGTTGCGTTTAAGCATATTGACATCATCTTTAACTACCGCTTCGCAAAAATTGCTGTAATCCAAATCCCCAGCATATTTTACTTCATCATCGGCCGAACCGAGTTTTGCACTGGCATTAAGTGCACAAAAAATCATTGATAATGCGATTAGTTTTTTCATCAGTATTCTCCAGTTATTTACAATTACGGCCAAAACCCGCAGTGTAGTTATGACTGATCAACCAATAGATTTCTGTGGTTTTATTGTGTAAAACGAGTAAATGTCATGTAAAACAAAGAGTTAAATTTATGTAACAACTTCAAGCGATTGAAAATTATAGCTTTTTAAAATCTACTTATATCCAAAACAACTTAAAAAACCAAATAAACACTAAAATCAATCTAAATGAACCGTAAATACATGCACCAAAAGCCCAGTAAATCTGCATTTGTTACTGGTTGTTAACGGTTTTTAAGCCTCAAAGTAAATTTTAAGCCAAATCACAAATCACTTTTTGTCCAATAAACCATGCATCGACAATATTAAGCCAACATCAATTCCAATTATTGACGTTATAAAATTGATTATTAAAACGTTTCAACATTGCTAGTTGATAATAATTACTGGCACTGCCCCTAAAAATGGCATCACCATGACGCTTGGTGTACTCTATTTATTTGATATTTAAACTAATTTAAAAATATTTCGACATTCCTTATCCCAAGTTCGAGTTAGGTATTATAATCCACAAAATTTCTTAATGAACTATGTGCATGACTGACAATTACCAACTGTTACCCGAGTGGACTCAACAAGACGCCGTTATGCTGGTATGGCCGGATCAACATACCGATTGGAAGCCTTGGCTTGATGACGTGCAAAACGTGTATCTAAAGATCATTGAATCACTCAACCAAGCTAAAACTAATGTTGTGTTGTTAGTACGCAGTAGCGAAATCAAAAATTGTTTGAATAAACTAAATAAATCAGCGCAAATATTAATAGTCAAAGCTGATTACAATGATACTTGGATAAGAGACTACGGCTTTTTAAGCTGTGCAAATGAATCGACTTTGCAACCAATCGAATTTGCTTTTAATGGTTGGGGACAAAAATTTGATGCAGCTAAAGACAATAAAATTAATCAAGATGTACTCAGCCAACTATGTCAGCAAGCAATTAAATCAGTTGATATAGTAGTGGAAGGTGGGGCATTAGAAATTGATCAAAATGGCACCTTGTTATCTACCGAACTTTGCCTGACGAATCCTAAACGAAATGGTAATAAGTCTATTGCAGCATATCAGCAAGTCTTTCAGAATTTTCTGGGCGTTAAACAAAGTATTATATTACAAAATGGGCATTTAGAAGGCGATGATACAGATGGGCATATTGATACACTAGTACGTTTTACTCCAAATAATGGTCTGGTTATTCAATCTGCTTTTAATCGCCCAGAAGACAGCCATTTTATTGGGTTAGCCGCCTTAGTTAAAGAATGTCAGCAAGTGTTACCCACTCACCAAATATTTGAATTACCGTTACCACACATAGTTAATTCACATGGCGACAGACTTCCTGCTTCCTATGCCAATTTTTTGATTTCTAACCAACATATTCTGTGCCCTATTTATCAACAACCAGAAGATAAGTTAGCTATGCAAATAATGCAAACAGCCTACCCGGAATTTACTATAGTGCCGATAAATTGCCTGCCATTAGTTCAACAGTTTGGTAGCTTGCATTGTATTAGTATGCAAATACCTTGTGGCATACTTAAACCAGAAATTTTGCAATCCTTCGCCAATGGAGTCCGTGTCTATGAAGAAAAGTAGTTTAAAAGTCGGCGTGGTACAACAAGCCGTTGCCAGTAATGATAAAGATGTGAACTGGGCGCGCAGTGCCGAACAAGTCAGCGTTTTAGCTTCGCAGGGTTGCGAGCTAGTGATGTTACAAGAGTTACATAGTACCTTGTATTTTTGCCAGCAAGAAAACACTGATTATTTCGACTTGGCAGAACCTATACCTGGTGCAGCCACTGATTATTTTGCTGCTCTTGCCGCCAAATTAGACATAGTCCTTATCACCTCATTATTTGAAAAACGTGGATCGGGTTTGTATCACAATACTGCAGTAGTGTTTGACCGCCAACAAGGTTTAGTCGGCAAATATCGTAAAATGCATATTCCCGACGACCCAGGTTTTTACGAAAAGTTTTATTTTACGCCTGGTGATCTAGGTTTTGAACCAATTCAAACCAGTGTAGGCAAACTTGGGGTGTTGGTATGCTGGGATCAATGGTATCCAGAAGCAGCAAGATT
>TARA_R110002153_G_scaffold142669_1_pt1 | contig 21010 bp, 12 predicted proteins | sample TARA_R110002153 | Tara Oceans TARA_R110002153 (sample SAMEA4398193) | marine metagenome | biome: Polar Biome; feature: [SRF] surface water layer (ENVO:00010504); material: water (ENVO:00002006), including particulate matter (ENVO:01000060) such as... | depth 5 m
AATTTGTGAAGTCAAATCTACATTAGCTAAAGTGCCACCCAAAGTAAGATTGCCAGAGGTACTAACGGTTCCTGTTAATGTGATACCGTTAACTGTGCCAGTAGTACCTACACTTGTAACTGATCCGCCACTTGCTCTAACAGTTATATCTGCGCCCATTCCAGCGTGATTTGAACAATAATAATATAGATTATCAGGTGCATCTTGTTCTAACACTACTTTAGTATATGCACCTGCACTGCCTGGTGTACCTACAGCAGTTACGCCTGTAGTGTAAGAAACTCCTGCACCGTGTGTGCCGTCTGCGGTAATACTTAATAGTAAAGGATGCCCTGAATTTGAACTAGCAGACTGATCAAATATGTATTCTACAGAAGGTATTATTCTACCAGTTTGTTGTTCAGTGCCGTCTAAATAAAATTTATTACCTGATCCAATATCTGCTACCGTAACTGCAATACTTGAAGACTTAGCATCAAGCTGAGTCTGTATTGAAGAAGTAACCCCAGAAGAATAATTAATTTCTGTTGAGGTTGCATTTAATCCAAGATTGGTTAGTGCAGTTGATGCATTAGCTAAGTCTGATAAATTACTTGCAGCTCCTAATTTAGTAGCAATATTAGTAGTAGCCAGCTCAACTTCAGTTTCTAGCTCGGTAAAGTTAGCATCAACCTCATTATTGGTTAGCGGACTACCCTTAACGGATCTTAGCGTAATATTCGCCATTTACTTACCCCTTGGAATTTAGTTTATCAAGAATTAGCTTTAGGGAATCCTTGATATACGTTACTTCGTCTTTTAATGTATTTATATCATTTTCAAATTGCATAATCGCAGACTTACTCTCTTGTCTTTTCTTTCTAGCTTCTTTATATTCTGCAAGTGCCCGGTCATCGGTGTTCACCAAACTTTTGGAATGTATATCTCTATACAGAGTTGGTGATTCTTTTATTTGTACAAATTTATTTATACTCATATTAGACCTGTAATGCGTAAGCTCTGAGTCCAGAAGACTTAGGTATCTTTGCTGTATTGGGGCTCAGATGTACAATCTTGATCGAGAAGTCCTTGAATGATTTGAATGTGACCGGTGTCGCATGCGTAACTGAACCAGCAGTTGCTCCTGCTCCGTCTCCGTCGGTATTGATAGTAGCAGTAACAGTTCCGCCCTCATAATCTCGACCTGGATTTGTTATCTTTATACCTGTGACTGCTCCGCCAGAAATAATTGCTTCTGCTGTTGCACCATAACCAGTTCCTGCTGAGTGTACTATAGTGACAGTAGGTGCAGTAGTAGAATAACCAGAACCGCCTGCACTAACAGCGATTGCAGATACTCTATATACATCGTATTCAAACACACCTGTAGATGCATCTACACCTGAGTTGGTTGCGCCCTTAGCAGGTATCTTATATACATACTGTGCAAAGTTTTCAGTTGCAACTTTTGGAGTCGTTTCTACTTCTAACTTCTTCCAATAGATGTCATCGTTAAACTCAGCATCATCTTCAGCGTGTCTAAATTTACCATAAACTTCTACTGCTGCGTTATTTGGTATCTTGTTGTCCAAGAACACTCTCATATCTTCGGCATCTTGTTTATCTGCTAATACAACTTGTCGTGAAATATACTTAGCAGACGCATCACCACCAAATCTAACTTCTTCTTGTGTAGAAGTATTGTTTATCTTGTTCTTGTATACCCCCATATCCATACTAGCAATATCAATGATAGGAGACAAGTTGTTTAGGGGAGTACTTACTGTAAACTTAACACGAGCAGTTTTAGCAGTATTATATGGAGCAATTTGCTCATTTGAATAACTGTATATAGTTTTCTCTTCGGCCAGCTCTGTTGTTGAATTGACATCTACAACCGAATAACTTGTATTAGCAGAAGATGCACCAGTTTTAGTTAGAGCAATTTCTTTCTTGATTGTGCCAAGTTCGCCTGCATTCGCAGTTGATAGCTTCAGTACATGTGCATCAACTATACGATTGCTTATACTACCAATATTTACAGTAGTAGCTGCATTACCAACTAGATCAGCAGCAGTAAAATAACCAGATGTGACTTCTAGCTCATATGTTTTATATGCAGAGTCAAAGTATTTCACCTTTGCACGATTGAGCCTTACAGCCACAGATGCTTCTGTTGTAGGTGTACCAGAACTTAGTGCTACTGTAGGTGCTGAAGTATATCCAGTACCAGGATTAGTCAACGTAATCGCAGTGACTACTCCTCCTGATACAGTGTAAGTACCAACTGCATTAGAGCCACTTGTTCCAGTGTTAGTGAATACTAAGTTATATGTTCCATCAGTGTATCCTGCGCCTGCACTTGATGTGGTAAAAGTGAAGCCATGAACAACACTCAACAAATCGAATTTGGGCTGAACAGATTGCTTCCATGTATCATTGTCAAATAGTATCCAGTCAGTATTTTTGTTAGTTGTATTTAAAACAAAATCAGTTTTGGATGTAAACTTGCATCGATTGACAATAAACATCAAATCTTCTGATTGATGTGGAGTCCAGCTTCTGTTGTTTGCTGAAGTAAATAATACACCACCATGCGCTTGCTTTGTTATTCTGTTCGGTGTATTCTTTTCAATTTCTCCAAGCTCACCAACCCACGCTTCATAGTTAGGATCATTTGCTTCAGGCATTAGAACGATACAGTATTCAGTATCGTTTTCTAAATGAACTAAATGCTGGAATCTAAACTTAGTTGAAATGAAGTCTACTGCGCCAGATACTGCATTAATAGATGCTTTAACATCACTTCTTCTCAAGAATACTTCGCCATTTGGTATTACTTGCTTGCCTGGAACACCATTTACAACTTCACGAATCTGAAGAGATATACCGTTGTTGTTTTCTTCTGGGGGAATTCTTTTGAAGAATATATCAACAGAAGGAACAAACATGCCGCCATTCATTCCAGTAACAAAGAATGTTTGAGCAAGAGGATCCATGCCTGACATGCATAAATTTATCTCTCCAATTCCTGGGAATTTATAGTTTGCATAGTCAAATACTGAGGTTGCTTGAGCAACTTTTGTTGCAAGATTGGGATCAGGAATTTCAGAAGAAACCGTATTAGTTTCAACCGCAAATGGGCCCATTATCTGTATACCAGCAGCTTCTTGAGCATCAGCAAATCTTCCTTCGGTAGTAGTTACGCCTGGAACATAGTCAAACTCGTCCAATCCAGCAGCAACTAGATTTACGCCATTTGCTAAATCAACAGTAACCACGCCCGAAGCGAAACCTCCAGTATTTGTGTTGCCTCCTACATCAAATATAGTGACATCAGTTATAGGAGTATCGTCTACCACTATAGTGTTTGTTATTGGATCAAACTGGTTTGCTTCTGGTATATCACATATAGTAATAACTTCCGATGCTACTGAGCATGAAGAGTCAACAGTAGTTACGCCGTATGTTGTTCCATCAAATCTTCTATATGTATCTTCTCGACTGCCTGGTGTGCCAATTGAACATCCGCCAGATACAAATACATCTTCTACTGGAATCCATATTGGATCACCTGAATTCTGTCTATGGGTATCGATTATAACGTCACCCTTTTTAGTCATTGTTCTGCCGTCTTCTCCGATAGAAATTATTTCTTTCTTTGTGTCGAATAAAGATTCGGGTGTCATTGGCGGTGCTGGCCACTTTGTTGTTACATAAGTAGTCTGGAATGTTCTCTTTGTTCCGTTAGCCGTGAATGAAGAAGCGGCATATGACTCAATGTTATCAAGCTTGTTTGAATCAGATATTTCAATTAATATATTACCACACCTAAATTCACCTTTATTGACACTGATAGAGAAGTCTGCTCTGCCGTTTGCATTTGTAGTCAATGATCCTTTATTTACTCCGCCCATGACAATATTATGAGTTGCGTTAGGCATCAATGCTTGTGCTGAACCAGAGATAGCAATAGGACGAACAAAAGCAGCCACTTCAGTATTGATTACAGAATCGCCGATATTTTCTGTAACTTCGTCAGGAATGTTTCCGTAGAAGATGCGAGATCCTGTTCTTTCCCATGTCTGAGTATTCTGACCCGCAACAGTAGTTGTGATGTCATAGTTTTGTCTGCGGCCAGTATATGTGTGAACTTCTTGTTGCCAGTAACCAGTGGCTTCTTCTTTAGTTTCAAAATCAATAGAAGTAGGTTCGCTGTTACCGCCGTAACCTTTGGGAGGAATTCCAAATTCACCTTCGGTTATTACAGTTTCAGCATTTATCACATCTTCGGATACAAGTTCCCATGAACCCCAGGTATCTTTCCAATTGCCTGATATTTCTAGATTGTCCCAAGAACCGTGTTCGTTCTTATAAGCAGCTTCAGCATAAGAATCATCGAACCAAGAATCTTCAGAAGGAACTAAATTCAAGTTGCCTCTATATGGTCCAAGAGCAGGTGCTGGTGTTGGGGTCAATGCTGTAGCATTAATTGTAACTGAAGTTGATACAGCATTTCCACCCATCGTTATACTGTCAAGTGTGAGCGTGAAGATTTCTGCTGTGGTGTCAGCGTCAACTGTGATGTTAAATGTGACTGAAGCATCGCCAACTGCATCTAATGTAAATAATCCAGTTAAACTAGCACCTCCTATATCAGTAATCGATATGTCAGTACCAGTAATTGTATATGGAATAGTAGTACCATTAGCATTTTCAAGATTTCTAACTTCGAGACTTATTGTGCAAGAATTTCCTTCTGTAACTTGTGAACCCGTAGTTCTAATCAGTTGATAGTCAACTTCGAGCGGTCTAGGCTCAGGTCTAGGGTCAACTACTACTACGGGAGGAGGCGCAGGTATAACCGGAGCAGGCACTGGATCAGGTGTCAATGGATTCACAGTTTCTGGGTCGGCATATAATAATTCACCTACAACATTTCTAAACTTGCTCGCTTGTAGTTGCTTTGTGAATGTAGTTTCTACATAAGGTATGTGGAACAAGTCTCCGCTCTGACCCATAGTAGTATCAGTAACGATAGGCTTAAATCCAACAATGCTAGAATCAAAAGACGCTCTCATTTGTTGACGTTTTAAATCCAACGAGCATGCGTTATCGTCATGTCCTACTGCGATTGTACCATACCCTTTAAATGCATCTATCATCAAACCATTTTTGAATCTATCTACGCCATTAGTATCCAAAATCTGTACAGACTTAGATTCTTTCTCAAGTAAACTCAATGCAGTGTAGTATTCAAGATTTGAAATTCTTTCTTCTAGTCCACCAATATCTCGCATGGTATATCTTTTAGTTCTCACTTGTTCCAAATAAATTTTCAAGTCAGACCGCTGATAATAATTCGCAGCTTTTGCAGATAGAGCTGGATACGGTGGCAAGATTCCTTTTGCGATTGTGAGAGAGTTTGCTGGCGCCTCAGGAAACTTAGGATAGTCAGCAGACTGCGATTTAATTACTTTTATAGTGCCAGAGTCAGTAATTACTACTTTAAATGCTTGTGCAAGATAATAAGTCAAATCAGTTGTAAACGTTGAAATGGGCACAGGATTATTAAGACCACCTGCAGGTCTTACAATGGTTTCAGTTATAGGAGGATTTATAGACGAAGTTACTAATTCAGAAGATTCAACTGCTGTGTTGGATACATACGGCCGAAAATCTATACAGTTTCTTAAATCGAGAATATTACCAGCTGCAGGAGAATATAAAGGAATTTCTTGAAGACTGAGACCAGTACCTGTATATGAGTCAACACAAGCAAAAGAAGGACCACTGTTTACTGTTCTTGTTAAATAATCAAATTTTACAGAAATATATTTGTAAGTAGATAAATTAACGGTACTAGATGCCTTTTGCTTTATCTTCGCTAGTCCGTAATAGTTATCTCTCTGTCCATCATCTACAACAAACTCGTCAGTAATATTGATTGCGCCAGTTTCATAGTCGGCATTACTAGTGGCAGTGATCAAATTAATTTTTATGAGATCAGTTACGCCAAGTGAATGCCAGCCGCTGGCAGTATTATAGCCTGCTGCATCTGTGTGTATTCTTACAAAGTTGTTTTGAATTCGTGTCTTTGTGATAGGGGCTACGCCGTGCGAGTATTGCATATTTGCATATACTTTGACATTGGCACTAGAACCGGGGGCAATGCTAAATGTAACAATTAGTTGACTTTCACTTGGTCGTGTTAATGTAATGCTTGCATGTGTTAAGTCAATATATTCACCGGCAGCATATGACACTCCACCAGCAGTAAATGCATCTACGGCCACTGCTTGAATGTTAGCAGTTATTTCGGTGTCAGTAGGACTTGCAGATACAAAGAAAGTTTGTTGTGCAGAAGGTCCAGCTAGTGTTATTTGACCAGTGCCGGAATCTACGGATGCATCAAATTCATTTATGTATTTAAAATCAAAATCATATGCGCCGGCATCTGCTTTCAATGTTTCTAGATTAGCATAAGGCAATTCCCACACTAATCTGTTATAGTTACCTTCTTGAATAACCGCTTCGGAACTTGAGTTCAACACAGGATCAGCAAATGCATTCGATGTGCTGTTTGCATAGTGTATAGTTCCAACATCTTTAAATGTGCCTGCTGCCATTTTTATATCATATAGATACAATCGATATTGTGCAGCAGAAGACCCGGCCGTGCCAGAATTTAATGTAAAGTATCTAACTTTAGCTGTGCCTATCTTGATACCAGCAACTGAAGTCGATGCGAATGATGCAGAAGTTACAGCAGTTACAGCAGTGTCATAAAGATCAACTGAATCACCACCGTCTACATCCCAAGAGCCACAAACTTCGTTGACTAATGTATAGTTTCCGTATGCAGTAGTTTGAGAGACTGCTGTTTCTATGCTAGTGTCTTTGGGCTTGTCTACGATTATCGGCAGGTCTTTCTTTGTTTCTATAGGATATCCAGCAACATTTGCACTTCCTGGAGTGATAGAGAATATAAACTTATCAGCATCTCCTCCCGCCGCAGTACTGAAATAACCAGAGTTCACACCGTCGTTCAGGTGTTCATGAACCACAGTTTGCAAACCTTTAATATTGTAGCTACCATTTGCATCGTAAGCCCTTTTAGCTAGGACATCGCCCAGACCTTTTAATGGATCTGTTTTAATGTTACTTGTTACAATGTTTCCATTTCTATATGCAGCGTACTGGTAAAAATTTTCTGGTATATTTTTAGTGCCATCAGCTTCACGATAGTTATATGAACGCAAAGAAGCTGTGAGCTTGAGTCTGTCAGCTCCGGGTGCGCCCTCATTGAATGAACCTTGTGCAACGTCTAAGAGAGTCTCATCAGTAGCTGATGTAACAATAGACTCAGTTAAATAAAATCCGATGTTTTTATCAACAACAACTGCAAATGGATCAATATAGGCAGCAAGATCAGTAGTTCTAACAAATGTACCACGAGCGTATATAATACCTGGACTTAGTTGAATTTTAGGTGCAGTTCCTTCGTATCTTGTATTAGACCCTACCGCAGCGGAGCCAGAATCTATTGATACAAACTGTTTTCCTGCTAGCACTTCATTTGAAGAAGATACCGTCAAAGTTTCATTCATAGAAAAAACTTTAGTGGTTGAATCTCCTCGATTACTGTATGCAATATACAACGTTTTAGTTGCTGGATTCTCAGCTTCTAATCCTTTTCTAACATCGATGATGTGTGCAGTCAGGCCAGTTATGCTACCTACAATTTTACTTCCGATATAACTTGACAACTCAGTATTTTGAATAGCTGTTCCATTAAAATCAGAGTCTTTAATCTTTATATATTTTACTACAGTTATTTTTTCTTCGCAGCCACTAATAATGGCACCATCTTTAAGCGTGAAGCTAGATAGTTGCGACAGTTGATCTGATAGAACAGTTTGGAGCTGCGTCAGTTCCCTTGCTTGAACAGCAACGCCAGGCTTGAACAATATTCTATTGTAGTTTTTGACACCATCAAAATTATCAAAGTAGGGTGAAGAATTCAGATTAAGAGACATTTACTTTTTCCTAAAAATTTATCAATGCTTTTATTGTTTCGACCTGATCTACGGATCTGCTAATTGTTGGTCTGTTCTCTATATATACAACACTACCACTGGTGGTGTCTATTTCGGGATCAGTATGATCATTTATAACAAGTGCTGGCTTACCTTGAGTTTGATTATTGAGTGTGCTAGATGAACTAATCAAGGCATGCTTCGCTGAACTAATAATACCCTGTAGAAAAACTCTATATGAACCAGTACCAGTGTCTGTAACTTGTCGTATTTGTATTACACGAAAAGATCCACCGCTGTCCGTGGTTATAATATCGTCTACTGCATAATCCGCTGTGCTGTCAACATGTATTGCATGTAAAGGAGTTCCAGTTGCTGATGAATACACATTAGGACTAACATTTGTTCTAGAAAATTGTCTTATATTTTTTACTAGTCCTATTTGTCTGAAATCATTTTCCAAAAACAAATCTGTATTGGCACTATCATCAAGCGATAAACTAAGACCAACTGTCGTACTGAACAACTCTTTTACAGGATTGTTGCCGTGGCCATCTATTGGTGATATCACTGCTCTTGCACTTGCAAGTGTACCTATACCAATTTGAACAAAAGAAATGTCTGCATAAGTATAACCAGAACCAGCAGCAGTTAAATTAATTCCAGTGATCGTACCGGATCCAGCTGTTATTACTGCGGTTGCCGTTGCACCTATTCCATCACCAACAATTGATACCGTTAGGTCTCCTTCAACATAATCTTGTCCTTCAGAAATCACAACAATCCTGTCCAGCGCCCCACCAATAGCGGCGTTTTCTACTGCTTGTTGAAGTCCAGGATTAGTATCAGCATCTCCTAATAAAGCGTCTGCTGTAGCTCCTGAGCCGCCATCTTCGCCAGAAAATGTGATATTAGCGAAAGTATACCCACTACCAGCCACATCAACCGTAATTGAAGTGACTGCATCTCCGGTAACAATCGCAGTAGCTCTAGCTAAAGGAATTGGATTACCACTATCATCTTCTACTTTTCCGTCACCTTGTATATTGACGGTTGGTGGATTAAGAGGAGAATAACCGCTGCCGCCATTTGTAACAGTAATAGAATCGATCTCACCATTAACATCACCATATGGAGTGGTAGACAGTTTTCTAACTGGAATGTATGCAGCGTCTAAAAATTTAGTTTGATCAGAAGAAGAAACCTGAAACATAAACTTCCAAGTATACCCATCAGCAAGAATAACAGTATTGGTAGTGGTGGTTGTTGGCTTATTCACACTGGGATTATTGCCATTGTTATCAATACATTTGTATACTTTATTTTCATCGGTGATCACATAGAACTTAGCAGATTCTAAAGAAATCGCATCATCATATGGATCATAGGTTGTGCCAGAACTCCAATCTTCTCTTTTTACCAACTGACATACATCAGCGGAAGAAATCGCTTGAATAAGCATGATATTTTTTCTAAAATCTTTAACACTAATTTCAGAATCAATTGGTGTTGGCGGTATTTCTTCATCTAGCCAGGCAGTAGTCTTGCCTATCGCAAAATTAAAATAGCTATGAGCATTCTTTATATCTGCAAAGAATGCTCTAGCTAGTTCTACTCTTCCTGATCTTGTTAGTAAGATTGCCACTAGATTTACCTATTAAGAAATTGTAATGGTCCAAGTCACAGTCATTGAATCTGCTGCGCCTTTGTTAATTACAGCAAACACTGTACGACATAGCATTGTTCCAGATGAAGCAGCATTTAAAATACCTGCTTCTGTCAATGCACCAGTAGCTGTTCCGGCTGCAAAAGTAGCAACATATGCAACACTGTTTGTAGTAACTGTAGTTGATACTAGTGCTTGTCGATCAATTTCTGATCCAAGAGCAGTATTGCCAGAAGCTGCGGCGGTGGTGTCTGTACCTACAGCCATATGTGTCATTGCAGTCGCAGTTGCCTCTTTCATTCGTGAAGCAATGTATGCGAGGCCCGTATCTACTACTAAGTTTGGAACAGTAAATTCTTGCTTAATAGCACCAGTAGTTTCGTCACGAATAACGACATTGACCATGCCAGTGACTTTTGATGAATCTTGTTTAATCATTTGGAATTCTCCATTAGTGTTGTTTAAAAGTGTACACCTACGCCTACATAGTCTTCGCTAAAGTAGCTAGGTGAATAATCTTGTATATTAAGTACTCCATAGTCTGCTATACTAGCTGTATCAGACACGGGCTTATCTATAGTTATAGAAGGCAAATCAGTAGCTGTCTGCGCTTCAGTAATATCTCTATAGATATTTATAACAGGTAGTTCACTTATGTTAGTAACATCTACTATAGATTCGTGCTGTAAATCGATTGTAATAGATCCGTCAACTTGCACATTATCAGTAACATCTAGAGCAATACCCACAAATGTATCTGAGGTTGTTGTGGTATCTGTAAAGTCTCTATTGAATATTAATCCAGGATCAAAAATTTCAGAAGTAATTACCGTATCTGTTATAACTTTTTCTATATATTTACTTATACCTTTACCAGTATAGTTTACAGGTAAGTATCCACTTTCAACATAATCTTGTGAATAACTATCGCTCGCAGAAAGTACATCAGAAACATTTTTTTCTGGATGTAATGCTGGAGTTTGAATAACTGTTGCTGTATCAACAAATACCCTTAACCATTGAACATTAATAACAATAGTATCGTCATTAGATATTACAACATCTTCTGTCTTAAATTCGTGTAGATGTAATCCTTCTGATTCTACAGAAATAAATGCTGCAAAATTTATATTATGAGAAATAATCAAGTCACCAAATACTTCCATACCCGCTGGATGCATGAGGTCTCTGAATCGTGTAACCCACTTATCTTGGCTGATTGCAGATTTGATTATATAAGAAAAGCTTTGGAACTTGTAGTTATCTTGTATTCTGTTTACGTCTGATAATTTGCCTCTGTCATCTTTGTATTTTCCATCGTAAACATACAGATATTTGGTTATAAGAGTTATATCTAGACTTTGACCTGTTTTAGAAGTGATTGCAATCGTAGATTGTGAATTTAAAAAAGATCCGCCAGGATTAATTATTGTCCATACTGTAGGAACATTAGATTCATTGATACTAGCGACTCTAATGACTGCGTTATTTGTTATGCTATAAGTATAGTCTTCTAAAAAATAACCTTCTACAGCATATGCGCCGCTATCATCGCCAGATTCATTGACAAAGAATACATCTCCAACTGAAAATCCAGCATTACTGCCGACATATGTACCAGATGTAACAGAGAATAAAGTTCTGTCTAAATATGCTCTTACATTAGATTCTTCTGATCCCGCACCTCTTTCTATTATTGCAGTTCTAATATTGTCAGTGTTAAATAATACCGAAACTGATGCGCTATCGTAATTTTCTCCTCCCTTACGGCTAGAAGTAGCAGTTGCGTTTGCTCCTCCTCCACCAGAAAAAGTTATGTCTGGATTAGAAGTGTATCCAGATCCTCGATTCGTCATAGTTATTGAAGTGACTTCTCCTGAAGTCAAAACTGCTGTACCAGTTGCAATAGTTCCACCCGAAGGAGGAGAACTAAATGTGACTGTAGGTACTGAAGTATATCCTGATCCGCCTGAGGTAACCGTTGTATCATAGACAGATTCAGTATCAGTCAAGACAATGCTAGTAATAGCACCATTAGAAACAACGGCTCTTGCGGTAGCTCCTGTGCCGCTACCTGTGTCAGATATTACAACATCTGGTGCAGCAGTATAATCATACCCGCTTTGTACTAAGATAAATCCAGTAATAATTCCATTGACAACGGTTGCAGTTGCAGTCGCCTGAGATCCAGGACCAGGTATATTTGTTGTGCCAGGCGGCAGTTCTATAATTATTTCATAACTTTGAGGAAAAGTAGTAGCAATTTTTTCTACTCTTGGAATAGTTATAGGTATTGTTTTAATTAAATTGACCGATCCTATAGTCTCATAATATTTTATATCAGCAACACGACCATTTAAATTCAATGCTTCGTAGTTATTAAAACCAGCAAGCGCACGGACAGTAGTTTCTTGTATCCAAACCCCATCAGAAGCTCTAAGAATATTTTTGTTGGGATAATATATGTCAATTTCTTCATTATAAAGAAGTTTAAAATATGCTTTGATTGATCTTTCAGATCCTTTAGACTCATAGATATTTTTTATCTTTTTGAGTAAAGATTTTCTGTCAGTCTGTAATATTTGAGGAAAGTTTTTAGCAAGTTCCATTGCTCGCTTATTTGACTCTGCATCATTGAGGTCATCAATATCATTATAACGCTTGTTTAATAATAGATTAATAGGATTGCCATCGGAATCCATGTACTCATAATATTTCTCAATAAACGTAACAAACTGATTATAGTCGTTCTGTATAAATTCTGGTAGAGTGTACTTAACTCCGAGTGCAGATTTTTCTTCGTAATCAGTGGGAGTTCCTGCTGCGAATGCCAGGACAGCAGTTAGATTTGCATTTGAGCCGCCGCCGCCTGTAACAGTTACAGTGGGTGACGTAGTGTAGTCTTGTCCAACGGTGGTAATATTGACAGCTTGAATTTGGCCATTGAATATTGTTGCAGTAGCAGTTGCGCCTGTACCGCCACCACCTGAAATAGTAATTGTAGGTATAACAGTGTACCCACTACCCGGATTAACAATCGTGATAGCGGATACATATCTAAAATATTCAGGAATTTGGTGTGACATTAATAACCTTCAACTTCTGTTGTTACTGTTATATCTAAACCTTTTCTTGCGCCGGCAACAGAACTCAATACGCTATCATCTAAACTTAAAATTGTATTCTGAGCTGGTTTGGCTATTACTGCGCCAGTAGAAACATCGGAAGTTCTATTCAATGTACTGGTGACAATATCTTTTGAATCGTCATGTGGCCGTGTTCTAAGTTTCAGCTCAGTATCTGTAGAATATAACGAAGCTACCTTAATAGAAGTTAGTGTCAACTTACCAGTATCGTAGTCAATTGTACCTACGGTTGCAATATTTGTTCCGTCTTCTGTTTGAAGATGCACAGTTCCTGTTCCGTTATAAGCAGGAGGAACAACAGTCGCACTTGGAATATCTTGAAACTTGACTTTGTGTGTGACAGTATTGAACCAGTTACTATGAAGCTCTCTTGGTTGAATTCTACTGTTGAAACTAAAAGTATAGTTAGCTTCGATGTTTATCTCAACAGTCAGTCTCTTCTGTAAAGTAGGAGTTATGTTAACTGATATAATTGAAGGAGAAACTGCTTTAACCTCATTGTGTATTCTTGAATAGTAAAAATTCTTATTCAGTTGATTCAGGTCTGTGTTAAAATAGCTATTAATCGCAGTAGATGCAGCACCACTGATTTGTCCCGAAGTGAGAGCAGTTACACTAGGATCATATACTATACCAACTTTAAGTCCAATATATGTGTATACTGGATCAATAAACACAGGTAAGATTGCCACCGGCGCCCGAGGAGATATTAAGCTAGTAGAAATTTTATCTTTTGATACTTCTGTGATAATTTGTCCTGGTACAGGATCAAGTGAAATAAATACTTTGCCGTATATTGGAGGATCGTTATTTTCTCCTCCCCAAACTGCAACTGATTGTACGTTCGGATTATCTGCTAATATTAAGCTACGATAGTCTGATGCAGATACCGCTCTTTCTCTTGTCTGGTTGTACAGGGGGGCCGTCCTGCGAATGCTGTCTATACTTTCTTTTTCTGCTCCACCTACGGCAGCAGTCACATTTGCAAAAGATTGTACTTCACTGCTTCCGGTTAGTGTGGGCCCTACACCAAATGCTTTGGCTCCATTAGCGGCGGTCGAAGAAGAAACTAAATACTCTATAGTAACAATATTTCCAACTTCAAGTTTTTTGCCAAAAACATCATCGCCAAATCTAATAACATAGCTGCTATCTATACCCTCTTCTACAAAGTATGCTCGACTAGTAGAAGTTAAATCTAATAAAGAACTACTTTCTAAAAAAGTTTCTAAAGTAAGATCAGTAGTAGACTTTTGAATTCTGACTCTTATAGTAGTGGTATCTATATTTGTATTAGATATAGTTAAAGGACCAGATATAGTATTACTATCTATGAGATAATTATTAGAAACACGAGTACCTTCTTTTATTTCTAAAGATGCAAATACAAATTGATCTGTGCCATTGACTGTCTGTAATGTTGCAGTAACATCTTCTGCCGGATAAAAATTATAAGTAGCGTTATTTACATTGACTGAAAATGGAGTGGTTCTTGGCAAGGTGTATGTAGAATCTGTATAAGAAGGAGACGGCGTAATAGAAAAATCTAAAATTGAAGTAGACGCTCTTCTTGATCTAGGCGTATATCCTAAAGACTTAGCAATTGAAACGACAGAGCTTCTTTTAATAGCACTGTCCAAAAATGATTCGTTTGCTAACATGTGTGCCATCACAGCATTATAATGTGTGTTATATGCTAGAGTATCCAACAAAACAGAAAGCGCAGAACCTTCGAAGTCATAGTCACTAAACTCATCTTGCGCTTGCATGAAAGTTTTTAGTGATTGCTTTATATTAGCAAAGTCTAGTTCTGTTACATCTAATTGTGCCATGGTGCTACCTTAATCTCTTTAGATTAGCTGTCAGTGTTTGTGGTCTAGCAATACCTACAATAAAATATCTAAGTACTACTTCATATGTGCCAGTATCGTAGTTAGCAACTACGCTAATTGTTTCTATCTTTGCTCTCGGCTCATAGCTTTCTATCATGTTTTTTATAGTATTCTGCACCAAACCTGCTACTAAATTGCTCATTGGCTCAAAAAGATACCCTCTTAAATTTGCTCCCTTTTCAGGTGCAAAGGGTCTTTCGTAGTAATTTGTCTGTATAAGAATATTCAACGATTGTTTGACAGCGTTGACATCTATCTTTTTCGCAACATCTCCGGTGACAGGATTAGCAGTAAAAGATAGGTCCAAATCTTTATACAGTCTTGATATTTTTAAAGTTTCGTTAGCCATAATTGTATTTATAATGCCTTACGCTTATAATCCTATACTATCTGTAACTGCATCTACATTAATAAAGGACTGAATGCCTTGTTCTTTTGACTTCTGAGGATCTATTCTGAATTTAAATCCTTTTATGTCAGGTATCTGTATTCCTAATATATCTGCAACAGGACTTTTTATAGGAGTTGATATTGGAGTTCCTTTGAGAACAAATGCACCAGTTTCTGTTTCTTCCCAGTTTGCAATCTTTTGACACAAGTTATTTAAATCTAACGCTCCGTCTTTTAATAGTTTTGGTATGTTTTGTATATCAACATCACCCAAATCTAATCCTGAATACTTTGTTTTCATAGTTTCAATATCGTTTGCAATATTTTCTGCTGAATCTGCCGCTGAAATCACTTTAGTGACAAAAGCTCTTACTTCTGTTTGAAGTCCTTTTATTTCTTCCGGAATTTCAATCTCTGGAACATATTCTTTTAGTTTTGAGGTAATCAACGCCTGTATAGCAGCAGCATCTCCCGCCATATTTACAATAGCAAGCGCATCAATCACTGACTGGCCTTGTGCCGGAGTTATAGGTATCTTATCCAACAGTTTGTCTACTAACTCATCAGTAGTGCCTATAGACTGAGTAAGTTCTAATAGTTTTTCAGTTGCTCCACATAAACTCATATATTACTCCTTATGGCGTAGGTGTGCCCGTTAGAGGAGCTGCTGATCCACCAACAGTATGTTTGTGAGTACCAAGATTAATAACTCCTTGTGTAATAGCTGTACCTGAAATAGCACCAGATACGATTGATCCTGAAGTGACAAGTCCAGTTACATTTAGTGCGCCAGTTATATTGTATACTCCAGTATGTGTTGTAGCACCAGCTATAGTTCTAGTAACAGCCGAGATGGTTTGTAGCGGTGTGGTAGTTGTTTGTGATGCAGCAGCTACGATAAGCTGCACAGGAGAAACAATTGACTGTGTTACTACACCGGAGAGCGTTTGATTTACAGAACCCTCAATAAGTTGTGTCGCAGCAGTTACTGTTTGATTCAATGCAGCAGACAGTGACATATTCAAACTCATAGCTTTAAATTTTCCGAGAGGAGCATTCATACTAACACTTCCTGTCCAGCTAGTTACTTTATATCCTAGTATAGCTTGATTGTTAGTGCTTCCAACAGATATGCTAGATATGTTTCCACCAACAGTTGCATATTGGTTTCCCGCTACTGTCTGTGTACTATCACCTATTACCAAATCTGTTTTGCTTCCGCCTACACGCAATGCTTGGTCTCTAGCAATTGAAGAGTTTTGTCCAGAAGCAACTTCTACTAAATCATTGCCCATGATCTTTGTGACTCTGTTGCCAGCTACTGTAGTGAATAAGTTGCCGCCAATTTCTTCATACTTATCGCCTTGTACTAGCATTCTAGCGTCACCGGCGATTGTAACGTCACACGATCCTTTGATATAAACTTTTTTATCTTTAACAGTTATTTCGTATTCATCACCCATGATCTTTGTGATCTTTGAGCCGTCAGCTTGAACTTCATAGAAAGTTCCTGCATTATGATATTCGTGAATACGTCCGTTGTTGGGAGTGTCATCAACCTCAAAGACATGCCCTGATTCAGTTTCAACTACTTTATTAAAAGGATATGCTGATGTCTTTTTACTGAGGTCAGGTCGCTCGTTTGGTGCATTGTATTGCCAGCCTGTTTCACCAAATCTAGCATGTGGCTCTTCCCAAATCTCTCTGTCATAAACAGCACCTGGAATATCGGCTGAAACAGAATCAACGTGAGGTGCTGCTGCTCTTGGAATAGCTTCTTGTCTTGCTTCTCTTTTATTTACAAGACTAGCATGTGTTTCTGCATCTGCATTTCTTGCAAGCCGAGACAAGTCTGATTCTTCTAATCCATTAAGACCTGTTCCAGTTCCACTTCTAGGATATTTACCATTTGGATCTGAGAACCCTTTAAATGGATCTGTGATTTTATTTCTGGGCTTTCCTGGAATTGTTCCGATGATAACAGGAATTTGTTCATCTGCACCATCACTGAAAAATCCTAAAACAGTTGTGCCTTCAACAAAAGATGGGGTTTCGCCGATGCCAGATATACTAGCAGAAGTGAGAGGCATAGAAGGCACTGCCCAAGGTAAATCTGCTGTAGGCAGTTCAAGAACATCTTCTGTGTGATATCCAACAATTCTAACACGACATCTACCGAGCATCTGAGGATCAGCACGATCTTCAACGATACCTATCCACCAATTAAAACTAGGGTACATTTTCACTTTCCTTATCAAGCGCTAATTCTGCTTTAGCAGGAATGTCACTGTAGCCATTTTTTATCAACTCTGCTGTCATTACGTGCCGGTCTGAATTTATTTTGTGATGTATTGCTGATATAATATACATTCCCGATAACAAAGGATCTAATATAGTAGTTAAATCGTCTCCGGGTGCTTCTGCTGAAGGATACAATAAACTTATAACATGCCCTACTTGTATATCAGTTCTTCCTGGCAATGTTGCTTCAAACTTATTATTTTCAAATGAATTTAAATATAGTTTTCTTCTCAATTCTTTCTGTGCAAATGCTTCAAGAGTAGCTCCAGCCGGAACATCTTCTTCATCAGTCAGGCCGAAATCATTGTGCAAGGCTGAATTGTGTGAGAAGTAAGTTTTGTTTGAAAGAGGATTTCTTTTCAATGATGACGGTAAAATATTTACTGGTCCTGTTTTTTTAAAATCTTTCATTGATTGAACAAAATCTATAGATCGTTGTATTACCTTTTTCGTATAGAGATCGTAGCCATCAACACTAGAAGCAAATGCACCTCTATTATTTCCGGCCATAACATCAAGAGTAGTTAACATTTTTAAATTTTCAATGACTGTCATCTTGTTAGGCATTGCATTTCCTACGTACTTTAACGTATCGGAAAGTCTTCTAGGCATTTTTGCTCCATTTCTTTCGAGAACGTACTCGTCAAAAACACCACTGGCTAGTTGATTTGCAATCAATGCTTCTAAGCTTGCAAAATAAAATGCTTTGTTTGTTTCAAAAAACAAATAATCAGAGCCTAACAATTTATTACCCTGTGATCTCTTAGCTATGAAATTCATATTCTTAAAAGGAGACCAATGATTAGAAGTATATTTTACTGTGCTTGTGTGTGGCGTATCCATTATCACTAGTGGTCTATCAATCTCAATAGTATCTTCATAAATCTTTCTAGCTACTTCGTCAGTAGTTCCTTTAAAAGATTTTTTTACGACTGTAGTTTGATCTTGATATCCTTCAATAGACATAAAAGATATATTATAATATTGCGATCTATCGTCATTTAAAACTCTGTCGTAAATCGCATATATTTGAAATGTCTTTTTTATTATATTTGCGGCATTATCTTCTAGTGTCGGCGTTCTAAGTTTTATTGTAATAAACTCATTACCTAGTATTGGAAGATTAGTTATCAAGTTTATGGCATCGGCGACAATAAGATTGCCTGACATACAAAAAGAAAACAAATCTTCATACAGATTTATTTCTAACATGAAGGCTGTAATATCAGCAGTTTCACCTGTGTTGGGACTAGTGATGGTAAGCTCTTCTAATTTAAAATCGCCCGCATGAATTAAAGACTCTCTAGATGAATCCATATTAATTCGCCATCAAGTTTTTATAATTTACAACAAATTTAGCTAAATAGGCAGGCTTTAAAACAAATATTTGTCTTTTTTCTTGATTCAACTGCAATTCATGATCATAGTTAGATACAGATTGTATTTCACCTGATAAAATCTTAGTGGGATCATAATCAACGTTAATAGAAGTGTCTGCCGCTAATCTGTAATGATGATCTAGCAAGGCATTACCTACGCCATATTTTGACTCTGTATAATCAAACAATTCAGCTTCTCTTCTTGGCCACTCATCGTAAGGATTTGCTATGTCATTAACGATCAATAGCACCCAATGATAATTAGATGACCCATAAAAATTATTTGCCAATATATCAGGAGTTTCTCCATCACTGACATAGTACGCTTCTAGTGCTAAAGTACTATTTATTTGTCTGTCTAAACCAACTCTCTTAAAAATATCTTTAGTCGCAATAGTTTTACCTTTTGCTTTATAAGACATGTTTGGCATTGCTCTAAAAAACATTAGTAACCATCCGCTATTCTGTCGTTAGTAAGTGTTTCGAGTTCAGTGAACGCTAACTGCATATTTATTTCTGCAGGAGCACCATCTGTGCCTTTAAATGTTGTAAATGCATCTTGATTACCATAAGTAATTTTTATATCAGTCAGCGCACAAGAAGATACTTTACTTAAATGCTCATTGCGAATCCCTTTATACAAGTATTCTATATTAAACTCAGAGGGATACTCTAAAAACAATCCAGTAGGATCATTTTCGGGGTGCATATGATACTTAAACAAATCTATAATCTGTTTTACTTGTTTATATTCGTCATTACTACGAGGAGTGAACTTGTAATTAAATGCGAACTGTCTAAATCCCATGTTACTAAATAATTGTTCTTTGTAAGGATTTGTTACTTTACTAGAAGCTAAATCAAAAGCAGCTCCTATGTCTCCGGTTATACCAAATTCTGAAGGCAAACTAGCAGCAGCTTTAATAGCACTTCTTATTCCAAGTTCACCCGTGCCTTTAGCTCCTGCTAATATAGAAGCTAGTGTGCCGTCAGCACCCTGAGCATTAGAAGATATACCCGCAAGTGCTCCTAGTTCTTTATTTTCCCAGTTTGCAGAATATTGTGCAGTGGGCGGAGCAGCAACATACAATTCAATGGCGCCTAAAGTTCTGACTGTACTTACAGACTCTACTACTGCCGAAACACCACCAACGGCTGCTGCTGCAAATCCTCCGCCAAGAATAAACCCGCCTGGGACATTCTTACCTACACTGAATCCAGTAACAAAGCCAGCAACACCGGCTGTGAGTTGAGTTAATGCTCTAGCTTGATCTCCATTTAGATTGTTTTGATCAGTAGAGTCTACAGTTTCTAGTACATTTCTCACTGGGCCGGCCCAAGACCGCTCCGTGTCTTGAAATATGCCTGCTTTGTTGGTAAGGCCTGCAACTCTACTACTATCTCTTGCATTTATATAGAAGCGAACGCTATGAGATTGATACGGCTGTCCTTCAATCTCTTGTCCTACACTCATTGGGTATTGGAGATAAGTTTGTGTACTAAAGATATACTTTTTAAGTTTATTTATTTCATCTTGAGATAACTGAGATAAATCTTCGGTGTCGTTTTGGTTGTCTCCATTAAGGAGCGTTTCCGCCACCACTACACCGCTCTGAAGCCCCTCTTGGACTGTTTCAAACGTGGTTTTAGCCCAGTCCAAGTTGAAGCCTATGTTTTCATGGTCTGCCATGTTAATTCCTGTGAACAGAAGTCTTTTCTTTATTTATAACAGAAATTTAAGATGTGACCTAATCTTCTGACTTATCTAATCCAAAGAATTTTTTGATGCCGAGATACTTTCTGTAGTATTGAGAATCTCCGCTAGTGATTTGACTGTTGATAGAATCTACTTGTTGATTTGTGCCTGGACCATATCCGCTCAACATATCCTTATTTAAGAAGGGTATTACATGAAGCAAAGGCTCGCCTGCTTTTATATGTATTTCGCATTCTCTTTTAGGGGAGCATATTAAGTTTGCTGAGTGGAAGTTTTTATAGTCAACAGCACCTGGCCAAATATGTAGATCATCTAAAAATGGAGAATGATATGAAGCAGGCAGAAGCAATGCAGATACGTTTTTATTTGTAAAGATGTGCCAAGGAGATCCAATATGTAGAACAGTAATATCAATGCCATCTTCTACATTTAACATGCCATCTACTAATGTTTGATCCATTTTTCTAGGCTGTGCGTATCCTCTATCGCCTCTTTTAGTTG
>TARA_R110002153_G_scaffold241605_1_pt1 | contig 20962 bp, 16 predicted proteins | sample TARA_R110002153 | Tara Oceans TARA_R110002153 (sample SAMEA4398193) | marine metagenome | biome: Polar Biome; feature: [SRF] surface water layer (ENVO:00010504); material: water (ENVO:00002006), including particulate matter (ENVO:01000060) such as... | depth 5 m
TGATGTTTAATTCATCTAGTGTTGACTCATAATACGCTTCTGTAGTGAGACGACCCATATTTAAAAATGATACTTTTAATTGACTACTACCACTCACTGTAGGCATAGCTAAGGTATTAACCTCTTCAGTGGCGCTATCTATACTAGATAGACTGGACACTGCTACTCCTCCCAATATAACCAACAGGAGTGTAATAATCGCAAATCCACCGATGACACGGTTAGCTACTGTAATTTTCATGGAATGGCCCTAAATTAAGTTGGCAGTATCCGTACTGACTTTTTATAATTTGATTACTAAATGCAACCTATTTTTATTGATCTACGACTATACCCGACTGAGTAATTATTTATAGCCCTAGAAATATTTATTAGTCTAAAGTCTTATAGACTTTTCCTACTACTAGGTATCGACTGATTTTGATTGATCTTGATATTCAACTGAAAATATTTCATCACTCGATAGATTTAGTAATGTCATGCTTTGTCCCCAAATATAGCCTGTATCTACACCACAAAACTGCTGAAGAAGGGTCCTTCCATTCAGTGAAGCCCAATGTCCAAATACCACTTTTTGGTTGCCATTGAGTTTTTTATTTGTCACGTTAAACCAAGGCGTTAAATTAACTGGTGCTTGGTCTGGTGAGGTTTTGCAATTAAAATCAAGTTCGTCACGGTTTTTAATAAAGCGCATACGTGTCATCGCATTGACGATAAAACGTAACCGTTCTGCTCCTTGTAAAGATTTCTGCCAAACGCAAGGCTGATTGCCGTACATGTTGCCTAAAAACTCTTTCCAATGGCTACCTTGCAACTGCTCACTGACTTCAAGACTAAGTTTTAATGCTTTTTTCACTGACCACTTAGGGTATAAACCAGCATGGGTGACTAAGGTATCTTGGTCACCCATGAGTGCCAGCGGTTTGTGTCTTAACCAATTGATATGGGTTTTCAGAGTTGGGCTGGCAAGCAAAGTGTCTAATTTATCGTTAGGTTTCGCTTTGCGAATACCGGCGTAAATGGCCAGTAAATGTAAATCATGATTGCCTAAAACTGTATCAAAGCTGTCCCCTAAGGAATGTAGATAATTGAGTGTTTCAAGAGGTTGAGGGCCGCGGCCAATTAAATCACCAACTGCAATCAAGGAATCGTTTATAGGAGAAAAATCAATTTTTTCTAGTAGCCTTTGTAATCCCGTATAACAACCCTGTATGTCGCCGACAATATAAATAGCCACAATATTTAGTTGACTGCGTTAGGAACGGCTAAGCTGAAAACATTGATTTCAGCTTGAAACCGCTCGCCATCTTCTCGTTGCATTTCATAATAGCCTTGCATTGTGCCCACTGGTGTATCTAAAACTGCACCGCTGGTGTATTGAAAAGAATCACCAATCTGAATGTGAGGTTGTTCACCAATCACACCCGCACCTTGTACTTCAGTTTTTTCGCCATTGCCATCTGTGATAAGCCAGTATCGATTGAGCAGTTGTACTGATTGCTGGCCATTATTATGGATAGAAATTTTATATGCGAAAGCGTACTTATCTTTACCGGGTATCTGGTTTTTTAGATACTGAGTCTCAACTGTAATATCTACTTTATTAACTTGATTCATGTGTTATTTGACGCTGCCATACACTGTGATTTTTATGTTAAAGAGTCTACCGCATTGGCAATTTTTGCATACTGTTCTAGCGATAAATTTTCAGCACGTAATTCAGGATTAATATCCAAATCGATAAGTTGTTGTTCAGTCAGACTCTCTTTCAAACTATTACGAATAGTCTTGCGTCTTTGGTTAAAGGCTTGTGCACAGACTTTATGCAAGGTTTCTTCGTTGATTAAAGTGACTGGTTTTTGCTGATGAGGTACAAGCCTTACCACAGCTGAGTCTACTTTAGGCGGCGGATTAAATGCCCCTGGTGGTACATGTAATACGGGTATTATTTGGCAATGATATTGAGCCATAACTGATAGACGACCATAACTTTTGTTGCCTGGACTCGCTGCTAAACGATTAACCACTTCTTTTTGCAACATAAAGTGCATGTCTTGTACTTTATTAGCAAAAGAGAATAAGTGGAACATTAAAGGTGTCGAAATATTGTAGGGCAGATTGCCGAAAATACGTAAAGGTTTGTCATCTGATATTAATTGAGAAAAATCGAATTTTAGAGCGTCGGCTTCAATAATAGTGAGCTTGTTTGCAATAAATGGATGGGTTCTTAACCTAGCGGCTAGATCCCTATCAAGTTCAATAACAGTGAGTTCATCTAATAATTCGCATACTGGCTCGGTTAAAGCTCCTAGTCCAGGGCCAATCTCAACCATGTGTTGGTCTTTTTGTGGCCCTATTACTGTGACTATTTGGTCAATAACGTAGTTATCATGTAAAAAATTCTGGCCAAAACGTTTTCTGGCTGTATGCCCTAAATGTTGTTTACTCATTATTTTTCGCCGCTATTGTAATAGCTTGTTGAATGGCTAAATTAAAACTGCCTGCGTCTGCTTGCCCTGTGCCGGCTAAATCCAATGCGGTACCGTGATCGACAGATGTGCGGATAAAGGGTAGACCTAAGGTGATGTTAACTGAAGCTCCAAAACCTTTGTATTTTAAGACCGGGAGTCCTTGGTCATGATACATGGCCAATATTGCATCTGCTTGTTCTAAGTATTTGGGATTAAAGATAGTATCGGCGGGCAGTGGCCCTGTGATATTCAACCCCTCTGCGCGCAAAGCATCTAGGGCAGGAATAATGACTAAAATTTCTTCTTTGCCAATGTGCCCATTTTCACCCGCATGGGGATTTAAACCACAAACAAAAATATGCGGTTTTTTAATACCAAATTTCAGCATTAAGTCGGTGTTGACTATGTGGAGTACCTTATGTAAACGCTCAAAGGTTATAGCCTTAGATACATAAGCCAAGGGAATATGAGTGGTGGCAAGCACGACCCTGAGGCCTTCTGTTGCTAACATCATGACCACATCGTTGGTGTTAGACTCGTGAGCAAAAAATTCGGTGTGGCCACTAAAAGAAATGCCCGCTTCATTAATGATGCCTTTGTGCACAGGGCCTGTCACCACAGCATCAAATTCACCATCTAGATTCTTTTTGCATGCTTGGCGCAAGGTTTCCACTACATAATGGCCGTTATCGCTATTTAACTCTCCGCTTTTTACCGCTACTTTAGTTTTTATATCGACCAAAAATAACTGCCCTGCAGGCAAAGTGTGCTCAGCACTTTCATCATAGGGTACTAAGGTAATGGCTAAGTTAAGTTGTTGTGCACGTTGCTTGAGCATCTCTCCATCAGCAAAAGCAACCAACTGTGCCGGCCATTCTTTTTGTGCAATGCCCAATAGTAAATCTGGACCAATTCCCGCCGGCTCGCCTGGGGTAATAGCTAATTTTAGAGGTTTCAATTATTCGCCTTGCTGTGGTAATACTTCAATGTAAGCACTGGCGCGTATTTCTCTTAACCAAACATCAGTCTCTTCAGCAAATTTACGTTGCCATAACAATTGAGATGCTTTTTCTTCTTTGCGTTTTTCAGTTGCATCACCTACACGTTTGCCGGTTAACTGCATAATATGCCAACCGTATTGAGTGCGAATAGGTTCACTGATCTCATCAAGTTCTAACTTAGCTAGGGTATCTTGGAATTCAGGCACATAGATGCTCGGATCTGCCCAGCCTAATTCTCCACCTTTTAAAGCTGAACCTGGATCGGCTGAATGCTCTTTGGCCAACTCAGCAAAATCTGCCTCACTGGCTAAAATTTGTTCACGGAATTCTTTAAGCATTTTTTCCGCTTTTTCATCGCTTAATATAACCGATGGCGCAATTAGAATATGTCGTGCGTTTACCTCGGCTACTTCGACTTTTTCGATACCACGAACATCTTTGACCTTTAGAATGTGGAACCCAGCGCCGCTTCTAATCGGACCTATTAAGTCGTCTTTATCTTTTTTATCCACTGCTTCGGCAAACAATGTAGGCATGGAATTAATATTCATCCAACCCAAATCTCCCCCTTCAAGAGCGCGGGAGCCACCTGAAGATGCCGTAGCAATTTTGGCAAATTCAGAACCTTTGGTAAGCAGTTCAAGCACTTTATCTGCGCGGATTTTAGCTTTTGCAATATCCTCATCTGTTGGCTCAGGTGGAAACTCTATTAGGATATGCCCCAGATTGAATTCTGCTTGCTGATCACCTTGCTCATCAATCAGTTTTACTAAATTAGCGATTTCTTGTTCGGTTATGTACACACGTCGGCGCACGTTGGCACGGCGTACTTCTCCTAATATCAGCTCTTTACGGATCTCTTCGCGGTAGACGTCGTATGTTACGCCTTCCCGAGCGACTTTTTCACGAAACTCGGCAATTTCCATGTTTTCGCCTTTCGCAATATTGCCAATGGTTTGCTCAAGCTGTGGATCGCTGATCCGGATTCCCATACGTTCAGCCATCTGCATTTGCAGATTATCTATGATCAATTTTTCAATTGCTTGGGTGCGCAAGGCCCTGTCAGAAGGCAGAGTTTGGTCGTTAAGCGCAGCATTACGTTTTACGACTGTAATTAATTCAGTTATTTGACTCTCTAACACCACACCTTGATCAACGATCACAGAAACACTGTCTAAGAGTTCGGGTGCGGCTTCTGTCTTAAATGACAAGAAAGAGCTAATTAAAAAGGCTACTACTATTACTTTCATGGTTATCTTTACTTTTTTAGTTAAAGGCGTTGTTTGATTACGCGCGTTGGGTATGTCAAAAGGTTAGCAACAATTAGTTAGCTCAAACCCCAATTAGTTCAATACGTAAGATCGTCTACACTCAAACAACCTTCTCTTTAGCTCAATACGTAAGATCGTCTATATCCTAACAAGCTTTTCTCTAGTGGAATATGAAAGACCGTTTATATCCTAACAAGCTTTTCTCTAGTGGAATACGAAAGACCGTTTATATCCTAACAAGCTTCTCGTTAGTTCAATAGATAAGGGCGTCTATATCCAAACAAACCCTCTCTTAATAAGTTTCGAGTGGTGAAGTATACATTAAAGCCCGACTCAAATTCATCGGTACTTTGTGCTCCATTATCATCAAATCGGTTACTTAAGTAACGCTGGGCAACAAAACTGACTGTCCAGCAACAAGATTCATATTGCACACCCGTATAACTCTCTACTGTTCTGTTAAGTTTTAAATCATGATACCAGCGTCCAACCCATTGCCAATTTTTAGCTAAGGGCCAACTTGCTGTTATACCCACTTGATTAATTTTTTCAGAGGATAAATCCCTCACGTATCGGTGGTTTATTTGCATGATCTTATTTTCGGCGAGTTGATATTCCAATGACAGACTACTGCGTTCTACCTTGTCAGTTATTGTTGAAACCTGTGCTTGGGTATGTACATACCATTTACTGCCTATTTGCCAATCTAGTTCAGCAGCTAATGCCGAGCGGTCATCAACTTTGGATGCATCGACAACTTGGTTATCTTTTAAATAAAATATTTGTCCTAGACTGAGTTTAAAGCGTTCTTGGTTATTCTTATCAACAAATCTTGATGTCATACCAACAGTAATTTGATTGTTGTCGCTGATACGATCAAGCCCTGTAAATTCCTGTCCTCTAAATAACCCCGCTGAGTCATTAAATAGTCTAGTGGTATCGTATAGGCCAATGTTATTTTGGTCTTCAAAGCTGGTGTATAAATACTGGACCTTAGGTTCAAAAGTCTGGGTTGCTTGTGTACCAAACCAACTAGCAGGTCTTTCAAAAGCTAGAGAACCATAAACTTTGACTTGGCCTAAGGTACGAGAAACATTTTCTGCGAGAGCCGAGTCTTGGATGTTTTCCTGAATGTATCGCGTATGTAAAACAGTCGCTTCAGCTAGAAACTCGCTCCATTGGTTTTTAAATGGGTAACGCACTGTAGGAGCAATATGGAAACGCGTCGCAGTTGGATTATCTAACTCTCCGTTTTCAAAATAGGCTAATTCTGAATTTATTTGAAATTCGGCACCTAAACCTATTGGCGTTAAATAATTCAGTCTTATTTCGGGTAAGGCACGATAACTATCTGGATAGTTGCCCAAAACTTCAAAGTCTCTAAATTGTGCAGTGACATCTAGGCTCTGAGAAAAATAACTCAAACCTAAAGTTTTATATAAATGAGTATCAGCTCGATTGAAATAATCAGAACCTAAGTCAACTATATAGTTGTCGTCGCTTAATCCATTGATATCTGCATTGATCCGCCAATTTTTGCCTATTTGACCACTGTGAAAAAAGCGATAAAAATAACGTTCGGTGTCAGTATCTAGATCCCGATCGTCAGGTAAATATTCAATATTTGCCTGACCAGAATGTTGTTCGGTTAAATATCTAAATTCAGTTTTAAGTTGTAATCCGCGCGCTGTCATTAACCTTGGGCTGAACGTTAAATCATAGTTTGGCGCAATGTTCCAAAACACCGGCTGTTCGATACTAATACCAGTGGAACTATTGCTAGCAGGGATAGGATAGAGAATACCGGATTGTTTTTGATCGTTAATTGGGAAGGAAAAGTAGGGCAAATACAACACAGGTACGTCTTTAATATAGAATCGCGCGTGTTTAACTACGCCTCTGGACTGGTCTGGTGTAATTTCTATATTACTCGCTTGAATACGCCACACCTCATCGTCTACTGGGCATGAGGTAAAACTAGACTCAATAAGGTTAATCCCTGTTGTTGCACCAAGGCTTATTTTTTCTGCCTTGCCGTGACCTTGCACGCTATTGAGTTGATAAAAAGATTCTTCAATGAGTAATTCATTTGAAATCCTATTTAGCTGCACACTTTGACTGGATACAGTGATGTTTTTGTCTTGAAAACTAACATTGCCTGTGGCGTTTAATGTCTGGGTTTGGCGATTGAGTAAGGCTTCGTCAGCTTTGATTTTGACTTGGGAACTATCAATTTCTACTTTGCCTTTGAATTGCGCAAAAGTATCTTGATTGATTTCACTATCCTCGGCCTTGACTTGAATTTGACCTTCAAGTAGCGAATTTTCGAGAATAGGTCCAGGCAAGGGAACAAAACAGACTTCCTGAGCATCGGCTAGCCCAATCGACATCAACAGAAGACTAATAAATATGATTTGTTTGTTTTGTATACTGGACAAGTACAAAGTGACCTAAAGTTGCATTTAAAGCAGGGAGTTAATAGGTAATTTTAAAGGTTTCAATGGGATTTACCAGTAAACTTGCAAAAAAAGCCATATTTCGCCATTCTTTACTTTCATTTAGTTGCCATCATTGTTCAATAATAACAGAACGCCATAAAAACACTGTTAGCTTTCAAATAACTTCGAAAGCTGCAATTACATATTTGGGTTTACGAAAACACTGACTTTGAGTGAAGATCGTTGGAAATAGTTCAAGCTATCAGTGAGTAGAGATTAATCTTGCATAGTTAGGTCAAAAGATTGAAGGGCCTTGGATGTAGGTGAACGTTTTGGTCTAGAGATACTCTATTCTGCGTAGACTCAAGCAGTGGAAACATAGCCGTTGATTTCATAAACGCATTTTCACTGTTTGGCGCTAATTGTTTAGATGAGTTCTGGAGTGTGTTTAATGGCGATATTTTTATTGATTTAGGCATCTTATCTATACATTTATAAGAAGGGGTTGAAGCACATTTGGCGATGGTCAATAATCCCAACCTTAGATTATGGATTTTTATTAAACTGGGTATAAGTGACGTATGTACACCCCAACGATTTTACGAATTAATTAAACAGAGTTTAGCGGAAACAAATGATAGGAAAAATTTTAGGTACCATTTTTGGTTTTATGTTTGGGCGTATCCTAGGCGCGATTTTAGGTTTTGTGATCGGACATATGTTCGACAAAGGTTATAGCCAAAACTTTAATCAAACGGGGGGATTCAACCGGTTTTTTGCCAGTCAAGATGACTTCAAATCCCAAGCAATTTTTTTCCACTGCCTGTTTTCGGTGATGGGACACCTTGCCAAAGCTGATGGCAAGGTGAGTGATATCGAAATACGCATGGCTAGTGCCTTGATGGATCAGATGAACCTTGAAGGCGATATGCGCAAAGAAGCACAGCAAGCCTTTAGGGATGGCAAAGCTGCTGATTTTGCGCTGAAGCAAACAGTTCAAGAGTTTAAAGAATCTTGCCATGGCCGCCGTGATATTTTGCAGGTGTATTTAGAAATATTAATTCAAGCGGCTTATGTTGACGGAAAGTTAGATAAAGCTGAACAAGCAATTTTAGAGACAGTCTCTCAATATTTGGGCTTTAGACAGCACGATTTACTCTATTTAATGTCAGCATTTGAAGCAGAAATGCGCTTTAGACAAGGTGCTGGTGGTAAACAAAACGCCAATGGCCAAGCGTATTCCTCGCAACAGTCTTTGGATGATGCCTACAAAATATTAGGTGTGACAACATCTGACGACGATAAAAGCATCAAAAAAGCTTACCGCAAGTTAATGAGTGAACATCACCCAGACAAGTTAGTTTCTAAAGGCTTGCCTAAACAAGCCTTGGAGATGGCAAAAAACAAAACCCAAGATATCCAATCTGCCTATGAAATGATCAAGGAAAAACGCGGCTTTAAATAACAAGTGTTGACCTTTACGCGGCTTGAACTCATTGATTTATTCTTCCGATTTTCTTCAATTGGAAGTTTACTATTCATTAATCTTATTTGGCTTGAGAAAGAAGCTGCGGTGCCTCTTTGGATCGCGTGGTGTGTGGTTATTTGTTATTGAAGACCTCTATAGACAACGCAATGTATGGACACTTGCGGGGGAGTGGTTTTATTCCTAACAGAGTTGTTACCTTATTGTTTATGGCTATATGTTTATATTTTGATAAAACCCGAAACACGTTTTAAAGAGACTCATTGGTTAATTAAGACGTCTGCCTGTTTTTTATTTTTGTGGTTGTTCTATTTTTTTGCGGTTATGCAAGGACTGAGAAAAATCGATTAAGGGTATCTTCAGTTTTTGTTCATGCTTTTTATTCCACACTAACAGCAAGTTTGAAAAGGAAAATGAAATGAAAAATTCAAGTTTGTTAATATTAAGTGGTTTATTTTTATCAAGCGTTGCTTGGGGTACAGAAAATGAAAGTTGGAGTGCCCAGTCAACTGAAAAACAATTCGAGAAGACAAGTGAGGTGATTTATAAAGCCTCTAATGGTAATCAGACTAATGTATTGTCTATGACTGCCAACGTCCAGTCAAAAGCAGCAACTAGTAGTAGTCATAAAAAGGATATGCAGGCTAAGACTTTGCTTGTCAGGCCTGAAGCTAAGGCAAGCAACCAGGAGTTTTGGATTTTTGATGCTTGGGTAGAGTTTTTCCGTGATGATGATAGTGATGGGTACTTTAACCACTTTGCCGTCGAGTTTGATGTTGATACCGAATATAGCTCTGCAGAAGTTTATGCCAGATTATATTTAGGGATAGATGAAGTATTCAAGGAATATCATGCTACCTCCAATTTCAGCATTTATGCTGACAGCAGTCATGATAGTTTTGTTGTAGAAAGTGAATTGTTAAATGGTTTTCCTGCGGGTGATTATGAGGTGTTAATTGAATTGTATGATGCTTACAACGATGAGTTGGTAGCTGTTTATGATGGTAATGATGATGCCGATTTATATTTGTTATCCCTTGAGAGCAAAGAATACGAGTCGACTCAGGTAATAGTTGTGCATGAGCATGGCGGCAGTTTGAGTTTGCTAAGTTTGTTATTACTACCTCTAATTTCAGTTTGTCGCCGATTTAATAAAGTTTAAACTGATTAGGTACACCGAGTTAATTAAGCAGACTTTTTAAAAGTCTGCTTAATTTTTTTGCGAGTCATCAGTTGCAACTACTTCAGTTGTCACTTTTTGTACTAACTTAACCCGACCATGTTTGACTAGTGTGTCTCTTAACACATATTCGATTTGGGCATTGACGCTGCGCAGATCATCATCTGCCCAACGTTGCATGGCTGCTAATACGTCAGCGTTTATTCTAAGAGGAAATGCTTTTTTAGACACCCTCTACTTACCTAAGCCGCTTAAGAACAGCTTGTATATGAGAGCCTCCCCAAGCACTTGCAGAAGGTATGCTGCAACTGACAAGCTCCCAGTTCTGCCGGCCTAACTCATTTAAACTTGATTCAAAACCATTTACATCTGGCTCAGTAATAACAAACCCTTTGGTTTTAAGTTTTGAATTGATTACTTTGTATTCCCACTGCATATCCCATACTCCTTAATATAAGCTACCGCTATTGATTATGGGTTGAGCATTTTTATCGCCACATAATACCACTAACAAATTGCTTACCATCATAGCCTTGCGTTCTTCGTCAAGCTCTACAACGTTTTGAGCTTTTAACCTGTCTAACGCCATCTCAACCATGCCTACTGCACCTTCAACAATCTTGCTGCGGGCAGCAATAATGGCGGTAGCTTGTTGTCGTTGTAACATGGCGCTGGCAATTTCTGGTGAATACGCCAAGTGGCTGATTTTAGATTCATGAACAGTTAATCCAGCCTTGCCCAAACGCTCTTGAATTTCTTGTTTTAATATTTCAGAAATATGTTGAGGATGGCTACGTAGCGCAATATCGGCACTGTCATCATCTTGCGGGTCATAGCAATAACTGCTGGCCATATTTCGAAGTGCTGACTCAGTTTGAATGGTAACGTAACTTTCATAGTCGTCTACTTCAAACATGGCTTCGGCCGAATCTGTGACAGACCAAACCACTATGGTGGCAATTTCTATTGGGTTACCTAGATTATCGTTGACCTTTATTTTGGCTGATTCAAAGTTACGAATACGCAATGACACCGTTTTGCGCATAAAAAATGGAATCGTCCAGCGTAAACCATTACGTTTTTCGGTACCTACATAGCTACCGAATAAAGTCATTACTTTGGCTTGGTTAGGTTGCACCATAAAGAAGCCAGCCCAACAAATAAGTACAATAATGGAGCAAAAAATACTAACAGGTAACAAAATTTTGTTCGCTATCATTATGCCAAAACTAATTTGTAGTAAGGGTAAAACCACAAAAAAAGCCAAATACCCGTTAATCGAAAACCCTTTTTTCTCAGTAATCATAAAAGCTCCTTAATGATATCATTATGATATTGCATTGAGGTTAATTCTATTTGCTTAAAAAAGCAAATGGGTTTCTAAAATATTAATTAGACTTTGTTTTTCGGATAAAAAAGTGCTCTTGTGAATTGCTGGTTCTTGGCATAAGTGATTATCCACTTGAAATTATTGGTTATTTGTCAGGTTTTTTAACACATTAAGTAAAATGTTTTTTTTGCTATTTTCTAAATAATTGTTTTTTATTAAGAATAATTTTTAGGTACAAAATTTGCTTGGTATTTGACCAATAGGTCAAGTTTGCCTGTTGAGTCAGCATGTATTCCACTCCCTGTCATACGGATGTCACAGAAGTATTTGAACATCGCTCGCAACAAATATAATTTATTAAAAGTCGGTACACCGACATAAAAAAATCCAGGAGAAAACATGAAATTAAAATATCCAGCTCTGCTGGCGCTATTAGCGGCGTCCTCAGTGCAAGCCAGTGATCTAGTGATTACTGGTGTTTTTGATGGGCCACTTACCGGCGGCATACCTAAGGGCGTTGAGCTATTTGTAATAAATGATATTGCAGACCTTAGTGTATGTGGCATTGGCTCTGCTAATAACGGTGGAGGCACTGATGACGAGGAATTCACATTTCCAACCACAACAGCAAGTGCAGGCAGTTATATTTATGTGGCCTCAGAGAGTCCGCAGTTCACTGCATTTTTTGGTTTTGCCCCCAACTACACTGATAGCGCTGCCAACATAAATGGCGACGATGCAATCGAATTATTTTGTGATGGTGCAGTAGTTGACGTGTTTGGTGACATTGCTGTTGATGGAACTAATACTGATTGGGACTCATTAGATGGCTGGGCATATAGGACTGCAGGAACTGGTCCAGATGGCAGCACCTTTGTAATTGCAAATTGGAGTTTCAGTGGGGTTAACGGCCTTGAGGGCGGGGTGACCAATGACACAACAACAGTTCCTTTTCCTTTAAAAAGTTACGCAGAAGAAATAGTTGGTACAGAACCACCAGAAGAAGAGCCTGAAGACACAGCTCCATGTTTCAATTGTCCTGATCTAGATCCAATTGCTGATGCTAGCACTTTTGATGACAGCGTGTATTATGCAGATGCCATCACTGAAGTGAACGCAAGTTCTTCACCTGCTATTATCAAAATGTCTATTAACGGCATTATTAGTGCGGATCACAAAGACTTATCTTACTCAGAAGTATGGACAGCTTTAACTCATACCGATGAAGACCCAGCTAATAGCAACAACGTTATTCTTTGGTACAAAGGTACTTCTATTGCTAAAAATTTGAATGGCAGTGGTTCACAAAGTACTGATCCAGATAACTGGAACCGTGAACATAGTTGGCCGCAAAGCCATGGTTTTAAGGATTTGGAAGAAGACGCTGAGGCGTATACTGATATCCATCACTTACGTCCTACCGATATTTCAGTCAATCAAAGTCGCGGAAACTTAGATTTTGATAATAGCGACAATGAGTTACCAGAATCACCTAATAACAGAGTTGATGATGATTCATTTGAGCCCCGTGACGAAGTAAAGGGTGATGTTGCGCGCATGATGTTTTACATGGACACCCGTTATGAAGGTGGTGGTAGTGATACTACTTTTGATCTGCAATTGGTAGATAGCTTAACGTCAACGGGAACCACTGAGCTAGGTCGTTTATGTCGGTTAATTGAATGGCATAACGCTGATCCCGTAAATGCAGCGGAACAGTTGCGAAACAACACTATCTACGAATATCAAGGTAATCGTAATCCCTATATAGACCATCCTGAATGGGTTGATATTTTGTATCAGACTGCGGCTTGTTCAGATGTAGGTGTTGATCCTGAGCCTGAGCCAGAACCAGAACCAAGTGACGGCAGCACTGATATCATTATTAGTGGTGTGATTGATGGCCCTCTAAGCGGCGGTATTCCAAAAGCGATTGAATTATTTGTCGTTAATGACATTGTTGACCTGAGTGTATGTGGCATCGGTTCTGCAAATAATGGTGGCGGTTCAGACGGTCAAGAATTTACATTTGACGCAGTTTCAGCTAGTGCCGGTGACTTTATCTATGTAGCTTCTGAATCAACAGGATTCAGCGCTTTCTTTGGATTCGCACCTAATTATACATCTGGCGCGGCTGGTATTAATGGCGATGACGCTGTTGAACTATTCTGTGCTGACGAAGTAGTTGATACATTTGGTGATATTAATGCAGATGGCAGCGGTGAAGCATGGGACTACCTTGATGGTTGGGCTTATCGTAATGCCAATACAGGTCCTGACGGCAGTACTTTTGTATTGGCTAACTGGTCTTTCAGTGGCATTAATGCATTAGACGGAACAAGCGAGAATGCTTCCGCAGATCCTGCTTTTCCAATTGGCACTTTCTATTTTGACGAAAAGCTGATTATCACTGGTGTAGTTGATGCATCCTTACCGGGTGGTCTACCAAAAGCAATTGAGTTTTATGCCGCAACAGATATCGAAGATCTAAGTGTGTTTGGTTTTGGTTCTGCTAACAATGGTGGTGGTTCTGATGGTCAAGAATACACTTTTGCTGGCTCTGCTAAAAAAGGCGACTATATATATATCGCGTCTGAATCAACAAACTTTGAAGTCTTCTTTGGTTTTGCACCAACTGGTACTTCAGGTGCAGCAGGCATAAACGGTGATGATGCTATTGAGTTGTTTAAGGATGGTGTTGTTGTTGATGTGTTTGGTGATATAAACATCGACGGTAGTGGCCAACCATGGGATTACCTAGATGGATGGGCATACCGTACTTCTAATACTGGCCCTGATGGATCTACTTTTGTTATAGAGAATTGGACTTTTAGCGGCATAAACGTTTTGGACAATCAAGCTACTAATGGTTCAGCTTCAACACCTTTCCCTACTGGCTCATTTAGTGGCAGTGGAAACAATGGTGGCGGTGACGGTGGAGGACCAGGCGAATGTTGCGACCAAGTAACTTTAATTCATGATGTTCAAGGAAGTGGCGATGCTTCACCTTTAAATGGTGAAACGGTACTTATTGAAGGCATTGTGAGTGCTTCCTTTGCAGATATTAGTGGTTTCTTTGTTCAAGAAGAAAGTGCTGATATGGACGCAGATCCCGCAACGTCAGAAGGGGTATTTGTTTCCTATTCTGGTGAATTACCAGTTGTTGGCAGCCTTGTGAGTGTTATTGGCGATGTATCAGAGAGTTTTGGTCGCACCCAGTTAACTGCAACTGAGGCCCCTAAAATAATAACTACTGACACTGTAGGCGCTCTAGTATCTTCTCTGATTCTACCTTTTGCAGACGCTGCTGCAGCTGAATCATTGGAAGGAATGTTAGTGTCTGCTTCGCAGGTTTTAGTTGTCACTGATAACTTTACTTTAGGTCGTTTTGGTGAAGTGACATTGTCGACAGAACGTTTGTTCACACCAACCAATGTATTTGCTCCAGGTTCAGATGCGGCAATTGAATTAGAAGCAGCTAATACTCTTAATCGTATATTGTTAGATGACGGAAATAGCGCACAGAATCCAGAAGTTGTTGTGTTCCCAACTGGTAATTTGTCTGCGTCTAATACTTTACGTTTGGGCGATACAGTTGCAGCACTAACAGGTATTGTTGACTATAGCTTCAGTAACTACCGCGTTATACCTACTCAAGATCCAACATTTGTAGCCACTAACCCTCGAACTGCCGAACCCGATCTGAATTTAGGCAATTTGAAAGTCGCTAGCCTAAATGTACTTAACTACTTCAATAATGTAGATACTGGTCCGGATATCTGTGGCCCAAGTGCTAATTCTGATTGTCGTGGTGCTAACAGCGATTTGGAACTAGAACGTCAAAAAGCTAAAACAGTTGCTGCTATTGTTGCGATGGATGCCGATATAGTTGGCTTAATGGAAATCGAAAATAACGGTTTCGCAGAAGGCTCAGCAATTGCTGATTTGGTAGAAGGAATCAATGCCATTATGGGTGCGGGTACGTACTCTATTGTTAACCCTGGCGCAGCTATAGGCACAGATGCCATTACCGTAGCTTTTATTTATAAACCGAGTGTTGTATCACTAGCTGGTCCACCGCAAATTCTAGATAGTAGTAACTCTATCTCTGACGGCAATGGTGTGTTGTTTGTTGATACTAAAAATCGTCCTGTGTTAGTTCAGGAGTTTGCTTTGGTTGAAAATGGGGCAACACTAGTTATTAGTGTTAACCACTTAAAATCTAAAGGTTCAGATTGTGGCGTAGGCGATGATGATACAACTACCGGTCAAGGTAACTGTAATCTAACTCGTACACGTGCTGCACAGGCTCTAAGTGCATTCCTAGAAGCTCAGTTCCCTGATTCAGCGACTCTAATCATTGGTGATTTAAATTCTTATGCAAAAGAAGATCCAATCAGTGCTTTAGAACAAGCGGGTTATACCAATCTAGTTAATTATTTTGGTGGTGATGCTGCTTATTCATATAACTTTAGAGGCCTGTTAGGTTATCTAGACCATGCGTTAGGTAATGACAAAGCTCTGGCTAAAGTCGTTGACGTGACTGAATGGCATATCAACGCGGATGAGCCGATAGTTCTTGATTACAATGTAGAGTTTAAAGAGCCAGCAAATATCATTAATTATTACTCAGATGACGCATACCGTATGTCTGACCATGATCCTGTTGTGATTGCTTTGCTACTTGAAGCTGAAGTGGTTGCGATTGCTGGTGATGTAGACGGAAATGGTAACGTTGATGTAAATGACTACTACGCATTTTTTGCAAGTTACGGCAGTTCTGTAGATGATGCGGCGTATAACGAAGCGGCTGACATGAACAGTAATGGCATTATCGATATGCTTGATTTCCAACTTTGGTATCAAGTTTACTTAGCACAATAATTTTTATAAACCATGCCTACTCACAAATTTGAGTAGGCTCAATATATGAGATAAAGAAATGAAATTAATGAATATAATTAAAACAACCTTTGTTGCACTCATGCTAACTGCGTCTGCTGCGCAAGCTACTATTGTTGTAACTTTCGACCCATCGACTACGGATGTTTCTGTAGGTGATACGTTTACAGTTGATGTTTTAGCGAACGCAGACTTAGTTGATGCATTTTTGGCATTTGATATTGGTTTTAACTTGGATGCGGATATTACAACACTAGGTAGTGATTTTTTCGCTCCAGGTGGACCTTTCTTCGATGTTGCTGGCTTTGTTGATAGCTTCCCCTTCCCCCCATTACCTATATCTGGTGCAGATATTTTATTAGCCACCCTAACTTTCACCGCGACTTCTGCTGGTGACTTAATGCTTAATTTAGATGGTGGTAGTTTTAGTGCTCTTAGTTTTATTGAATTTGAAAGCAGAGCTCTTAACATCACTGTGAGTGAAGTGTCTGCACCTGCTACTTTAGGTTTATTTACTATTGCTTTAGTTGGATTGCTTAGTTTACGCCGCAAAGCTTAGAAAGTAATTTTCTTAAGATACTAAAAAGGCGGTTGATATAATGTCAACCGCCTTTTTTAATTTCTGTTAGTTCCTAGCTTATTTACTGATAATCAAATTCTGCATCACTCACAACCATTAAATCATCTGCCCCATTAAACAAGTTTGTTTTAAAACCATCCTTTCTAGGCAACAATCTTTTTAGATAAAAAGCACAAGTGTTGGCTTTGCCTGCTTTAATACTTTCAATGTCCGAATGTTCAGCCGTATCCGCCATGCTCAACCAAATCACACCTAATAAACAGTAGGCACTATAATTCATAAAGTCGTACGCAGTGCCCGCTAAATCAACTGCATTTTGTTGTTTTAACTCAGTTGCGGCAGCAAACCATTCGGTTAATAATTCTGTTGCTTGGGTTTGTTTATCGGCATTTGTCATTTGTTGTATTTTGCTATTAAACAATGCGAAGGTGTCTTCAAGCATAGTGCCTTTGTCACGGGCGAGCTTTCTAGAGATTAAATCAAGGGCTTGAATACCGTTGGTACCTTCATACAATTGGGTAATTCTGGCGTCACGCACTAGTTGTTCCATTCCCCATTCACGTATAAAGCCATGGCCTCCAAAAACTTGTACACCTAGATTACTCATCTCGCTACCCATGTCTGTCATAAAACCTTTAACTATAGGAGTTAAGAAAGAGATAACACTTTTAGCTTTATGTTTATCTTCATCAGCACCAAAACGTTCGATATCCATTTGTTGTGCATACAGCAAAGCTAACGCACGACAGCCTTCTGCTATGGCTTTTTGGGTCAGTAACATTCTGCGTACATCAGGCTGGTGGATAATAGGATCGGCTTTTTTGTTTTGCTCCTGCACACCTTGAGGAGCGCGTGATTGCAAACGTTCCCTAGCATAGGCTAGCGCTCCTTGATAGGACGCTTCGATAATGCCAAGACCTTGCATGCCTACTTGAAAACGTGCGTCGTTCATCATGGTAAACATACAAGCAAGCCCGTTATTTGCCTCACCGACTAAAAAACCTTGAGCACCATCAAAATTCATTACACAAGTAGGGCTAGCTTTAATCCCCATTTTTTTCTCAATACTGCCTACAGTGACCGAGTTTCTTTGGCCAATGCCACCGTCGTCAAGCGGGAAAAACTTTGGTGTTAAAAATAAACTAATGCCTTTCACTCCAGGAGGTGCATCCGGAAGTCTAGCAAGAACCAAATGAATGATATTGTCGGTCCAGTCGTGATCACCTGAAGATATAAATATTTTACTTCCGGTAATATTAAAACTGCCATCTTCATTGGGTATCGCTTTAGTACTCAATAAGCTTAAGTCAGTTCCAGCATGGGGCTCTGTTAAGCACATAGTGCCAGTCCATTCACCCGAAATGAGTTTGGCTAAATAGGTACGCTTAAGGTCATCGTTGGCATGTTTAGTGATGGCTAATATAGCGCTTTCGTTAAGCATACCCGTTAAGCGCCAGCTCAAGTTGGCTGAATCGAGCATTTCATGTACAGGCACTGCTACGGTATTTGGCAGGTCTTGCCCTTCATAGTCGGCGCTACCTAACATAGCATTCCATCCGTTTGCTACGTATTCTTTATAAGCCTCCGCAAACCCATCTGGGGTAGTGACATTTCCATCAATTAGTTTGGCACCTTGCTCGTCACCTTCGCGATTTAGTGGGGCGATGACTTCTTCAGCAAATTTTGCGCCTTGTTGCAAAATTTCATTGACTAACTCCTGATCAAAATCTTCTAATCCTAGCTTTTGATAATGTTCCGATAGGTTTAACCAGTCATGTAATACAAATTGCATATCTTTAATTGGGGCGATGTATTGAGGCATAGAAATAATCTCTAAAAATCTAATATGGTAGGGATTATACGGTTATTTAGAGGGTTTTGGTTGCTAAAAGTCACCTAATGACTATTAAACGTGGTGATGTGGAGCGAGTGATTTTATGAATGTTTGTTGCTATTAGCTGATTTCATATACCAAAAACACCTTAAAAGTCCCGCTGAAACTTGCATTTACGAAAGGATTTGGGTTTACCCAAATCACTCTAATTGATTATAGGCTTCACGCAAACTTATCAAATTGATGTCTGTTACCCATTGGTCTTGCTGTGTATCAAATGGGTTAATGAGGGAAATTTGAGTGGTTTTTCGTTTCGCCCAGGATGGCACAGGAAATTGCTGCAGTTGGCTAGAGTAGTCATCTGTAAGTCTGCAGGCAAAATAGTGAGTTTGATTTGGGGCCGTATACAATAACTTACCAACTTCAACATTTAGCCCTGTAGTTTTCCAAACTGCTAGATGCGCTGTACATTGTGCGCTGGTTGATTTTAGTTGTTTATGTGTTGGGACATTCCAACCCTCATCTCCATGATTTTTGATTGCTAGAAGTTGAACGTTTGATTTTATAAGACAGGCTGCTGGCGAAGGTTCTATATCCGTATATAATACATTCGCTCTACACATAGGGTCAGACGGGATATCTCTAGTACATCCTAGTACAAAAATTGTTGCAACGACTAATAATTTATTCAACACAATGTTAGGTACACTTATGGCATGGGTATGAATTTTGATTATTATCACATCAATTTTCTGATCCTTCATAATTAATTGTAAAGATTGGCAATTTATCATTTGCCGCAAAGGTCTTATACGGCTCTACATTTAAATAGGTCATCTCATGTCTAAAGGATTAAAGTTTTCTCCGTTATTAATTGCTGCTGTTTTGTGTATTGGCTTAGTAGTGTATTTGTATCTACCAAAGGATGCATCTCAGCAAGTTAATCAAGCTAGTGTCACTTTTGTGAAAGTGCATCGCACTGCCGAAGAGGACTTTGAGGTAGTGGTTGAAGCTTTAGGTACGGGAAAAGCTAATGAGTCTGTTTTTATAACCACGCAAACTTCAGATATTGTACAGAAAATTTATTTCGATGATGGTGATTTAGTCAAACAAGGTCAGTTATTACTTGAGCTTAATGATACCGAAGAAAAGGCCAAATTAACTGCGTTAGATGTCAATCTGCAAGAAGCGTTGCGGCAGTTAAATAGGATCACTAATCTGGCCAAAAATAATGTAGCTTCAGAGCAATTATTAGATGAGCAACAGGCCAAAGTAAATGTACTGAAAGCAGAAATGGATGTAGCAAAAACTCAATTAGATGAATTGTTTGTAAGAACACCTTTTGATGGTGTTTTAGGGGTGCGTCAGATAAGCGTTGGGGCCTTAGTCACGCCGGGTGATGTGATCACCACATTGGATGACCTAAGTATTATTAAAGTCGATTTCGATATTGCAGAATCTCATTTGGCTAGTGTGGCCCTTGGTCAACTGATAAGGGCCACGTCCATTGCTTACCCTGATCAGATCTTTGAAGGGCAAATAACCAGTATTGCTTCTCGAGTTAATGCTTCTACAAGGTCGGTGCAAATTCGTGCCAATATAAAAAATCAGGATCTAAAACTTCGTCCAGGCATGTTGCTACAAATCCTGCTGCAAAAGCAAGTTTTGAAAACCCTAGTGTTGCCAGAAATAGTTCTTGTGCCTGCTGAAGACAAACAGTTTGTTTTTGTGGTGAAAGACAATCAAGTCGAGTTGGTTGAAGTCAAAGTTGGGCTGCGGAAACCTGGAAAGGTGCAGATATTAAGTGGGTTACAAGTAGGTGATGTGGTTGTTACAGAAGGCACACTTAAATTGCGCTCTGGTTCTAAAGTGACTTTTGACACTGCGAATAGCGAGGGGTAAATCATGTTTTTATCGGATATTTCAGTTAAACGGCCTGTTTTTGCATCAGTTGTGAATCTACTGTTAGTGGTATTTGGTATTGTTTCGATTAGTTTTTTGAGTCTTCGAGAATATCCAGATATCGACCCACCTATTGTATCAATTAACACCAACTATTCAGGGGCGTCAGCTTCTATTGTTGAAAGCCGTATTACCCAGTTATTAGAAGATCGCATTAGCGGTATCGAGGGCATTAAGAATATTTCCTCAACCAGTAGTAATGGACGATCTTCGATTAGTATTGAGTTTAATTTATCCCGAGATATCGACGCTGCATCAAATGATGTGCGCGAACGTGTTAGCCGTGCATTAAACAATTTACCCGACCAAGCCGAACCGCCAGAAGTATCCAAATCTAGCTCCGATGAAGATGTGATTGTTTGGTACAACCTGCGCAGTGACAATTTATCTGTGATGGAATTAACCGACTACGCAGACAGATTTGTTGTTGACCGTTTATCAGTAGCTGAAGGTGTTGCACGCGTGCGCCTAGGAGGCGGTCGAAGTTATGCCATGAAGGTATGGCTT
>TARA_R110002153_G_scaffold34365_3_pt1 | contig 20961 bp, 23 predicted proteins | sample TARA_R110002153 | Tara Oceans TARA_R110002153 (sample SAMEA4398193) | marine metagenome | biome: Polar Biome; feature: [SRF] surface water layer (ENVO:00010504); material: water (ENVO:00002006), including particulate matter (ENVO:01000060) such as... | depth 5 m
ACTTGTATCTGTACCAACAGTCAACAGTTGTGATAGGTCCAATACAGAAGTAGGAGTTATCGCACCATTCAAGTTACTGTGTATAGTACAAGTAGCTATACCAATCTTAGGGTTAGACCTCATAGAGTTGGTGGTTAGTATTACGTCAGGTGCCTTATCAATTAGACTGGTTGAGTTTACATTCTTTAGGTCAGGCTTATACATAAACAAGAACCTGCCATTGACAGTGTATGTTGTAAAGTTAAACTCTGCCTCAAGCTTAGCTAAACAATCCCTAGCACTGCCATTTAAAACTCTAGTTTGTAGTTTACTATTCTCTTCCAGCAAACCTTTAGGAAAGCTTTTAAAGTCTGTGGACTCAGTGCTACCATAACCTATCTCCCAAAGCAAACTACTTATCATATCTTGCAAGGATGGGGTAGGTAACACACTTAAAGTCACTGGAGTTTCTAAGTAGCTTAGCTTTAAGTTATCAAAGCATAGTAGTGTAGTTACACGGTTAGGTAATATTAATTCGTCGTAAGCATTGTTTACATAAAAGCGGTCAGCTAATATAGAAACAACACCACCATGCAGCTGAGTCTTCAATGTCACGTACAACCCAGGGTTCATAAGACTTTGTATAGTCTGTTCATTAAGGCCGTATATGATAAAGGAAGCTCTGCTAAATCCTGGTATATGTCTTATATCGAAATCGACACGCAAGCCAGAGGCATCTAAAACTAGATTGCCTCCTTCTTTTGCATCCCACACTTCAAGAAAGACTTCTTGTTTAAGTGCCATTTAATATCCTTGTGCGTGGTCAGACTGTTCATCACCATTAACATTTACGTTAGATGTTGTATTGCCTTGATCATCAACATTCATAGTTACATTTATATTGTTCTCACCAGCTTTAACTGTAACAGCTACAGGAGCGGCAGGTAGGTTAGAACTAATACCTGCTTCTGGTATAGCTGCCATACTGTCATCACCAAAGTACTCGAAAGCTTCATTGATAAGTCCTGCACCTGCACCAATAGCACCACCTACAGCTGAACCGAATGGTACTGTGACTGGGGCAAGTGGTCCACCGAACATACCGATGATTCCACCAACGCCAGCGCCAGCAGCTGCAAAGTCTAGTATATCTAAAGCAGAGTCTGCAACACCGTTGTCATCCTCTACACCAGCAACATGCCTGACGATCTGAGGTACTGCACCAGAAATAGCTGCAATAGGTGTAGCCTTAATAGCTGCGGTACCTGCCTTAGCAGCTTGAGCTATTGCCCCAGCCTTAGAAGCAGCAACTCCAGCAGCAGCAGCACCGCCACCAGCTAACACAGCACCACCACTACCAGCCAACATAGCTGTAGCAGCTTGCATCAGTTTATTAGATGCTGACGAAAGTAACTTGCTGCCTGCTATGAACTCAGTAGTTTGTGCAGCAGCTCCACCAGCGTAGCCAGTAGCTCCAGCTGTAAATTCCAAACTAGTCTGTGCAAGTGTTTGAACGTCACGTTGTCCAGTCCTGAAAGATCTGATTCCTTCTGGGTCGATTGATCCAGTTGCTGTAAGTAGGTCATTAGCAGACAGTTGAGTAACTGCCATTTGTGCTAAGCCTGGGTTTACAGCTGCATAGATTTGAGTTTGTGTTTCCTTACCTTGCCCAGCTGCCCACCCACGGACTGTAGATAGTATTTGCTGAGTGCTTTGACCTTTGAAGTCACTTATTTGTGGAGTAAACCCTAAAGTCTCTTCAAGCTTAGAACCGCCCCAACGTGTAGCAATACCTGTGATGGCAGCACCAACTTGGGTATCATCATTAAAGGTTGTACGCATATTGGCAGCAGCCATAATAGTCTGCTTGGCACTTGATTCAGTCATGCCACCTTCACCAGACTGGAAAGCAAATTCCAATCCACGAGTAGCAGACTCAGACATACCAGATTCTGCTGCAAGCCTAATAGTATCCATGCCAGACGCGCCAGCACCTAATAGTGATTCTGCAACTCCAGCCATAACTTTGCCAGCTTTAGATGCAGTTTGTTCAAACACTTTTAAAGAAGCTGCTGCGCTCTTTGAAGCACTAGCTAATTCTTCGGAGGCTTCAGCAGCTTCTTCATTAGCTGAGTTGAAATCATTCATAGCTTCAACTGAATCGAAACCACCTTTGATAGCTTTCTTACGTTCATCTTGGTCAGCTTTTTGCATCATCTTACCAAGCACTGAACCTTCTGCTGCACCTACTCTTGCTTTTACATCCACATAAGATATAGCTTTTGCATCCACATAAGATATAGCTTTTGCATCTACGTTTGAACTTTTGCTGAAGCTGGCAGTTTGGCCTGAACTATCAACGGGAGTGTTATTACCAGATTTACGCATCTCTGCTGTTTGTTTTTCCAACTTCTGTATCCCCTCTTCGTCTAGGCCTCGTTCGAGTTTCATGGCAGCATTGCCTGTCTTTATTATTCCATCTATCGCATCTTGATCACGCGCTATTGTCATATGGATAGATTCATTTGTGTTCTTATCTAGTGCAAAGAATTCTGTTACATCTTCACCAGTTATGGCCATCTGCAACTGCATCTGTGGACCATACTTCTTCTTAAGCTTGGCTGCATCCATTGAGCTAGGGGAGAGGTACTTGAGTTCAAGCAGTCCTCTGTTATTTCCTTCAGCATCAGTTAGACGCCCATCAGGAGATGCACCAAACCCTTTATACATTGGGTTCTGTATTAGACCTACTTCAGTGTGTTGAAGAGGATCACCAGACTTGTTCATCTTGTTAAGGAATGCTGTTAGAGCTTTCCTCTCGCCATCTATTCCTTCTTGGCTATGTGCATTGCCTATGAACTCTTTAGCATGGCCCAAACGCTCGCGTGCCATAGTAGCTGCTATTTCTTCAGCTGTGTAGTCTACACCCTTCATGTCAGTAAGCTTAGAGGCAGTTATCATACCCTTACGAGCTGCATACCATTCAGGCGTGCGTTGCTCTATACCTTCAATATTTGGCTTAGGTGCTTCATCAGTTTCAACTGACACTGCTCCAGACAGAACATCTTCAATTTCAAGGTCTTGTATTTCAGCCTCATTGATAGTGTTTATCCTGTCAGCTTGATCACCGTATGGTCTATCAAAGCCTGATGTACGGTTCTGTCCAGCAGATTCGTCACGGTTAGTGGGCATCTGTTTCTGGAATACCCTACGCATAAACTCAGCCTTCTTCTCTAGCTGGCCCATCAAGTAGTTCTGGTCACGCTCCCGTTTCTGTTTAGTTTGAGGTACTCCATCTACCTTCCACACCATAGGAAATAAACTATTTTTCAAGCTTCCCTTATGCTCCCAATATATATCTTGGGTTGCATCCCAGCCACGCTTCTCAGCTTCTACCTCGAAACCTACTCTGGTGAATGAGGTTCCTAAGTAGCCCCTGTAGCTCATGGTTGGCCGTATGCCAGTCACTCCAGTCTCATTGGGTAATGCTAGCACTGACTTGGCTCCAGCGTACTGTACGCTCTCCATGGCCCTGTTTATGACAAAATGCTCTAAGGCTGCATGCTGGGTTTTGTAGAAGTCAGAGTCCATAGGAGTCTTGGGTGATACGTAGGCAGCAGCTATGTCTTTAGCATAACCCATGGCCTTGCGCATATCATTGTCAAGTCTTTCTGCTTCCTGTAAAGTCTTATCAGTTTGGCCAGAGTGTATGCCAGTGTGGATATTACCTTTTATCATTGACCCACCAGCACCTCTTTGTTCAAACCCTGCTACATCTCCAAGCATGGATAGTATCATTCTCTTCTCTTGCATAGAGGTAGGAAGGTTTACTATGGCATCAACAGACATTTGAGCTGCGAATTCTTTTGGGCTACCATCAATAGAGCTAGCAAACTTATTAACTGCTACTGCTGTATCAATAGAATCAATACCAGACAGTTGACCTCCAGCTAGTACGTGTTGAATTCCTGCTTGTACTCTATACTCTGCACCAAGAAATCTACTCTGTTGTTGTGTATATGCGGTATCCATACCAAACATGGCAGACTTGCCAGTATTATCCCTAAACTCTTCCTCACCTTTACTGTTCTCTACTGCATACTGAGGCTCTACATTATCCATGGTAAGTGAACTTCCATGACCAGTAGGTTCAGGCACAGGCTCTATCTTGTTTATCATGGCAGCTAAGGCTTGGCCTACTTGCTGTCGTTTCGCTATTGGTAAATCCATACTTAGAGCAGCACGTAGGGTGGCAATAGTCTTTTCTTGCGCTGGGGTTGCACCAGTTATATCATCATCCATACGTGGACTCCTAGTATTGTGGTTGTTCGGGAAGTTTTGCGGGAGGTTTGTTCTGATGCTGTTTGATCTCTATGATCTGGTGCATCATTTCTATATCGTATAAATTGTAAGTACCATCACGTAAATCTTTAAGTTTACACATGGGAGGGCTTACTAGTAAAGGCTTAATCAGATACCCATTAAGTTCTGGATAGATCGCATTGTAATCAATGGGTAGTGATTGAGGTTGATCACCTAGCTGGCTAGGGAGGCTGCCTTTGCTAAACCTGATTCGAAAAAATCATTGTACTGTGCATGCATTACATGAGTAAACAATTCAATGATAGTAGGCATGCCTAGGCTATCAAGAGAGTTTACAGTAATCTTATCACCTTCCATACGTGCTTGTTGGATGAAGTGCATCACTAGTTCAGTAGTTGCTTTCGCGTCATCAGAACGCATGACCGCCACCATAGCAGCAGGGACATTTAGCGTTGATATATTTATTACGTTTTCTTGCCCAAGGTATTTACATGCCTCAGTTAAGTTTTCAAACTGTACCGTAGCTGGCCAGTTTGGTATGAAGATAGCTCTGCCATCCTCTAAATTTGATTTGTAACCTTCACTCATTAGTTTCTCCAAATATGTTTAAAAGTAAAAAGCCCTACCTCAATAAAGAGATAGAGCTTGGCTGAGAATCTTATAGACTCTCTGCGTCACCACCAGCACCACGGCTGAAGACAACTGATTCAAATGTCAAGACCCAAGTGTTCGTGTTCATAGATTGTCCACGAGACATAGAAGGCATGGCTAGTATAATGCCATTACTCATAGTAGCTGAGTCATTACCCATGTTATCAACAAGCTTGGCTTGGATAGGAGTAATAAGCTGGCCACTATCATCGGCTTGCTGTTGAAAGTAGTTTGCCCAATCCTGAAGATACTTATTTTCAGGTGAGTTCATAAGAACTGGGAAAGTTAGATCGCCTGCGCGAATACGTTGCATGTTAAGAACCATATCGCCATACGCACCAAAAGTGGTAGTAGCAATAGGCGCTCGGCGCATAACGTTAATCAGGTTTTCGCCAGTAGCAAACCCTTGCACTGTGAAGGAGCTAGGGTTACTAGATGGACGGCCTGGGTAGTCTGCGTCGATAATTAAATCAACGTTAGCAAAACTGTACTGATACATATATTATTCCTTATAGAGCCTCCGAAGAGGCTACTTATTATTACTCTGAGAACTCGCCAGAAACTTCGACTTCATGTAACGCGCCAGCTCCAACCATCTTGAATGACAGTCCAGCATATACACGATTACCTTTGTCGCTAGATGGTACATCAGCTAAGGCTACAGAATTAACTATAAAGCCTTCAGGTAGATAAGTGCCATCAGGTAGATAACCTGGAGCAGCTAAACCATTACGTACAGCAGCTTGTAAGCTACGCTCTAATACTGCAACAGTAGTGTTGATACCTGACTGAGTAAATGGAACCTTAGTGTTGTTTACATAAAGTAAGTTAAACATATCAACTTCACAACGATTCTCTAACCATAGTAAACCATGGGTAGTATCTAACCAAGAGCCAGAAGCCATACGAGAACTTGTATAAGCATTTACAGACTTACCAATCTGGACAACTGCTGAACAGTTATAAGAAGTCATGTTAGCAAACTCAGAAGGTGTTAAGTCTTCTGCTTTAATTGTAGGCATCTGCTTCAAGTTAAGGGTAATAGTACTACCGATAGCTGAGAAGTTTACAGAAGCTGCACGGCCAAATACAGAAGCACTTGGATATGAATTAACATCACGGCTGAAAGTAGATAGAGTAAAGCGTAGAGTACGGCCTTTCAATGCACTTACAGTGTTTGTTGCGCTAGCAGTTAAAGTTGTTAGATCGTTAGTAGTGTTGCAGAAGATCTTCTTAGCACCTTCAGCCCACACACCAATGTCTTCAGCAGAGTTGCCAGAAGCGAATGCACCACCAGTATAGTCACGGAATTTCTTGTGAGTTACTAAACCGATAAACTCTTTACCAGCAGAAAGGTTAGCAGCTAAACCATCAACAGCAGTTTCAGCAGCTAGACCTTGGCTTAGTTTAGCAGAAGCAGCAGTTAAACCTAATGCAAGAGAAGCATCAGAGTCTACAGCGAAAGTGATAGAACCAGAGGCTCCAGCAGTTACACCAGATATTACAAATTGGAAACCATTATGTGTAACAGTTGTTCCAACAGGAGCACTAGCTGTAAGTAGTTGAGTTTGAATCTCACCAGCAATGCCAGCGTAAGTAGCTGCACCAGCAGATATTACTAAGTTAGCTACAGTAACAGTGACGCCATCAATAACTAGCTCAAGTGAATCATCAACCCAATTAGATTCGTCTGCGATAAGTTCCGCAGCAGTACCAGTACCACCACCAATCAAGCTTGCAACTTGTGCAGTTTCATATGCCATAAGCACAGTGAAGTCAGTTGGAGTTGGAGTTTGTGCATAGAACGCACTTGCTGCTTTATATACAGCAGAAGCTGTTTCCCAATCACCACCAACACTGGCTAGTCCAGTGTAAGAGCGAGAGCGTTCAGCAGGAGTTATAGCTTTGCCAGACTTAACTAAATCTGTATCAACAGTTAGAAAACCTAGAATGCCAAAGTTACCACCAGCTACACCAGAAGGTGAAACAGATATAGAAACGTTAGCAAATTCTGTAATTTCAATCGCCATTTTTATTTCCTTAAATTAAATTGTTTGTGTCTATGTTAAGTATAGCTGTATCTATGTTGGGTACATCAAATGTCCCAGCAACTACAACTCTGCCGATATTATCTACAGTCTCTTCATACACGCGTGTTGTGTAAAATTCTACTGAGAAACCTTTACGGTATTCCCATTCTTTTTCTAGTAAGCTATCTTCGCTAGATAGTGGAGTACACTTTATAAAACCATAACCATGCTCAATCATCAGAGCCTTCATAGCCTCAGAAGTCCACCCATTCATTATTTTAGAGCTTGGGATACCTGTGGCATCTACTACACCTATCCTAAATCTTAAGCGAACTAATCCGCTAGTCCTGTAGGTGGTGTTAACATCATCTTGAGATAGCACAACTTGCGTTGGTATACTCTCTTGATATTCCTCAAGCAATCGAATGTGTGCAAACTCTCCATCAGGTTTAGGGGCGTCATGTTGTCTAGCTGCATATGAGAACTTAGGTATTCCTACCATAGTGTCTACCATGCCCTGTATAACTAATACATCAAATTGATCTGGTGTCATGGCGTCCATCCTTTAGATTTTTCTACTAGGTATGAGAAGAAACCAAAGTAGGATTCATCAGACCTTTGCAGCACATTATAATAAACACCTTTAGATGATATCTTATCGCCCTTCTGAATTTCATACTTCTCCATAATATATAGAGATCGGAAATCGCTAAACCTAATGCCTCCGTCTTCTGAGTGCATAGCTTCACCCTCACCAAACTGTGAGAACTTGTTACCAGCTTGCCAAACACCAAAGATAGGGCTGGCTACATTAGCACCCTCTACCCATTGATTATTTGCGTCATAAGCTCCAGCAGATATTGAGTATCTTGTTAAAGGGACCATCATCTGAGCACTGAAAGCTCTTTGCATTTGCATGGCCATTTTAAACTCCTAGAAATCCAATGAAGCATCTACGTCTATAAGAGATGTAACGCTTGCCATATGATGTGGAGAAAAGGTCATCAGCAGTTGGAGATATATTACCTACTGCATTCTTAATAATCACATCATCAACTTCCCTATGCACTAGTGGTGCCAAAGAAGCACTGTCACCTAGTTCAGAGAAGATACCCACAGTCAGCAAATGTGCTGTGTGGTATGCAACTGCTACGTCATAGAAGTCTAGCCATTTGGCTGCACCAGACATTATCAACACAGCATCATCTAAAAACATCTGTACCCGCGCATCAGCAACATCAGTGAACTCTGGAAACCTGACCTTTATATCTACTACGCTAGTCATAATTTATTTACCCTCTTTTCCAGCTACCTTTTCAGCCGCTTCAAGTTCAGCTAACTCTGCTTTAAGCAATGCTGCTTTAGCTTTCTTAGCTTTAGCTTCGTCTACCTTAGACAGCTTAACAGCTTCAGTAATTTTAAGATGGCCAGACTTTAAATAGTCTTGTGCCGATGCTTCAAAGTACTTTGTCCATAGGGCATCTTCTAACTCTAAAGTAGCTCCAGCAGGTAAGATTAAATCTTTAGGTTGTGACCCGCCAATTACAATCTTTCCATCTACTGCTGTAGGTGTATGTTGTGCTAAAAGTGATGTGTTGAATACGAAGTTGGATTTAATTTTCATTTTATAGATTCTCTGATTAATTTGATTTGGTTTCGTTGTGTCTTTGCAAGCTCGATAGTTGAATTTCAATACGACCTATGGCATTATGAATGGCATAGACTCTCTGTTCAGTTACTACGGCTGTGCTTAGTTGTTGCTCCATACCTGCAATAGCTTCTCTAGTGTCAAATAACCCAATGCCTGTATAAACTACACAGGCACTGAGGATTGCTAATAGACCATTGGAAGGTTTGGCGATGAACATTTGAATTAATTCAATCACCGCTTAGTTCCTCAGTAGTTGAATTAGTGCTTAGGCAATGCCCATCCAATGTTGTACAGCAGCTGGACGAATCATTTCTACACCAGCGAAACGGCCATAGCAGTTAATTTCAAACTCTAAACCTTTAAGCTGTACAGGCAAGTGCATGTATGGGAATGGCTCACGAACGCGCATGTTGTCTTCACCAGAAGCTACAACAGTGAAGCCTTCATTGCTTTGTCCAGATGGATCGAAAGCAGTAGCTAATGAGCTACGTACTGGATAGATACCAGCAACTTCGTTTACGTCGATGATCTGGCTAGCACTGTTGATGAAGCTGTTGTTCGCTAGGAACCAGTTCAAGATGCTTACGTCAGACTGTAAAGAACGTGGAGTATTTTCTAATATTTTCTTAGAAGTAACACTCATGATGATCTTGTCAGGACGGAATAACATTTTAGTATCTGAATACATTTTAGTTATAGCAGTTGTAAGATCAGCGATAATCTCGTCAGGAGTCTTATCAGCCCAACCGAAGTTGGCAGCGTTAGCAGCAGAAGCAGCAACAGAAGTACGAGTACAAGTTAAAGCAGGAGCGCCAGCTGGACCATCGAAGAAACCATGTAGGTTATTATCAGGGCTACCGAAGAAGATGATCTGATTCACTTTCTCTTCGTATGAACGACGAGTAGCTTCAGCTTTACGAGCTTCCAAAGGCATACCAGTAACCTTAGCAGAAGCAATCTCTTGACGAGAATAACCAAATGCGTTACCTAGAGTACGTACAGAGATGCTATACTCTTTACCAGAGATATCACCACGAGGCAAATCAGTTGCTTTACCAGCAATGATCTTAGTCTCGCCGCGCTTATCATAGCTGCGGTAAGTGATAGTTTCAATGCCTTCGCCGCCTTCAGTGTTTAGTGCGAAAAGTTCACGACCCTTAAGTTCTGGGTATAATACATCATAGCTAGTAGCTTGGATATATTCTAGTTGACGCTGAAAGAATACACCTTCATCATCAGTCATAGAGCCTTGGTTTACAAGGTTAGATACGGCATCAGATAACTGAACATCAACCATAGGTTGGTCAACTAATAGTGCGCGGGTTGCTTCATCAATAGCGAAAGCTTTTACAATTTTAGACATTGTGTAATTCCTAAATAATATTATTAATAAACTGCCAAGGATTCTTGGCAGCTTGTAGAGTTAGTTAGCTAGAGCTAATTACTTTAGTAAGATGCGAACTTTGATTACTTCACCAGCAAGGCCAGCTTCGTCTGCAACAACATTGTTTGCGATAGGGTTAGTAGCAGAAACAGTTTCGTTGTTGAAAAGACCAGTAGCGATATCTACGTTTAAGTTATCACCAGCAACTACAGCAACAGCACCGCTAAGCAATACATATAAGTAGCCGTCACGGATTAATGAAACTGATTCAGTCTCGCGGTACAAAGTATCGTTACCAGTTGAAGGACGCACGCCAGCTTCATGGTTATATTCACGTTGAGAGATAGCAAACAGATCAGTGTTTGAAGTAGTAGTAGCACCTGCAACAACAGGGTCAGCAAGCTTAACACCACGATCAACTGTACTAGCATCACGAGACATAGCTTTACCAAAACCAGCAGAAGCAGAAGTTAGTACGCCAGTTTGAACAACGCGAGGTCCAGAGTCAACTAGATCGCCAGCGTAACCTTTAGCAGTATAGATATTGAAGTTTTGAATAGTCATTTTAGATTTCCTAATTTTAAATGTTAGTTGAACTGTTATGCTTGTTTCTTAGAACGAGCGATAGCAGCTAATCGGGCAACAGCAACTTTATCAACAGGCTTAGCTACTACTATCGTGTCAGCTATACCTTGTTGTTTAATTAACTTACCCATTGGGGTTTCGCCTTGAGAGGCATCGACAAGAATTTCAAACATAGCAGAGATAAATACATCACTCTTACCAGATAAGTCCTTCTCAGGCATTTGGTCTTCAACGACCATGCGCTCTATCTGTTCAATAGTCTTGTTACCAAGATCACGGAAATCAGAAATCAAACGAGCATTTTCTATAGCAGCACAACGATCTGTGACACTTTGTTCAGCAGCTAGTTTAGCATCAACTAATTCTACTTTAACACTTTCTAGTTCAACAAGTAATTCGTCAACTAGTTTAACTTGAGTAGCTAACTCGTCAGTAAGCTTAGCAGTTTCATCAACTATTGCTAACTCTTTAGCTGCAAGTTCAGCAACCTCGTCAGCAACAAGTTTGGCGGCAGCTTCATCGGCTACAAGTTTATCTGCTTCGTCTTGAACTTCAAGAGCTTCATCGGAAATGCGACAGCTTGAACCAGCGCGTCCTTTAGCTACAATGGCAATGTGGTTGGCACGAATATTACGTTGGAAGAATTTACCATCAACGTCTTCAATGTCACATACATATCCAGCAGAAAGTTCTTGAGTACCATCTTCAAGTGCATCAATAGCTTCTTGAGAAGTAAGTACTAGCACTCCACCTAAAGTATCTTCATCTTGAATAGGCATACCTTCAAGCATTCCTACTTGTAAATCTTTTGCATTAACTGCTGTAACAGAGATTGGAGAACCAGCCTCGTCTTTAGGGTGGCCAATAGTTACTGGTGCACTTCTGAAAGAGTCCATAGACTCTCCATCAAATACGTCAGCACCTTCACGCCAAACTGTAATTACTTCATTTGCATCACGGTCAACTAGACCAAGTTGCTTAGCAGTGTATAGTTGTGAACCTGTGCGAGCAAACTTACAAGGGACATGCATCTGTCCTGCATCTGTAAGTGTACGCTCACTAGGTACCTCAATACGATCTGCCAATGCTACATTTTTAAACTTTAACATCGGGTTTTTCCTTTGGTGGATTTGGATTGTCGCCTACTGTGGCATCCATACTGACAGCTCCATAAGCTTTAAGTTCAGCTAGGCCAGACTCTCTTGAGAGTATACCGCTATCACATAATACAGAAATAGAGTCTGCCTTAGACTTAATACGTACAGCTTTCTGTGCAGCTGACTCTGGAAATATGCATCCCCATTCGTACTCGAAATCATTTTCTCCGAGTCCATAATGTGCTGCTAACAGTAGATCAACAGGCTTCAGTCTTGGTACGAATATGCTCTTATGTAAACCTTGTAAAGTTTCTACATAGTTTACTAGATCAGATTCACCAGTTGCGTTCATTCCATCAGGCGATGCTGATAAGAAACGAGTCGCTGGAATACCTACAGAAGCAGATACCATTTTCAAATATTCCCAGATTAAATCTTTAACTCCAGAGAGTTGTACAGTCTTCTGGTCATATTCTTCAGTGCTATCAAGTATTGATACACCAAAATTACTTTTAATCATTTTCCAGTCAGTGAATCTTTGAATCATTGCAGTAGTGCCTTGGTCTGATTCTAATATTCCTGCTAGTCCTTCAACCTTAATTACATCAGTGTTAGCTTCTTGCACCATCTGGGCAGCAGCAAAACTTGTAGTATGGAAGTTATCCATTTGAGGCATTAAAGGTATTAATATACTATCGCTATACCATAAGTTACGTTGACGCTCGTAGATAGGAAGTTCAGTTCCTTCAAAGCGTATCAAGCGATCTTTATGTATAGGTGTAGGATGGTTTACAAATTGGTAGTGATCAGGCATCCCAAAAGTTGCACTCATTGGTGCTTGATCTATTACGCCCATTGCCACTATACGTGTACGGTCAACGACCATCATAGAACGTAAGCATCCTGGCTTTAGTCTTTTCCAGTTTACTGGCTTGTCTGTAGTCCTACCATCATCAATATCTAAAACGATAAAGGAAGTACCATACAGTCTAGCCCATTTATAAGCTTCACGAAACATCTTAGAGACTTCAAAATCTTCATCAGCCTGTTGAGCTTCTTCAGATTCAAAACTTCTCCACTCTCTTGTTAAGTCTTGTGGAACGATTTGGCAAACCTTTTGGCTTAACCAGTCCTCACGATAACGAGCAGATAGAGTTACATGATCGTAATTCTTACCTGAGTGATTCCACTCGTTATAACTTGACTTATCTTTATTGCCACCTAATCCGGTGGCCATGTTAGAGAGTCCATCGTAAAGGCTTTGTGTCTTCTGTGTCTCACTTATTGAAATCACAGATTGGCTTTTATCATTAGCCATATAGCCTCCTTTACATAGTTACTTGTGCTATCGGTATCATATCTGCCTAACAGATCCCCTACCAGTCGCTCTGGTCAGGTAGCACGCCCTCGCAAGCCATTTACTAAATCTTGCAGGCTCCACCTTCACAGCCTTCATCATCTTGTCCATCAAACATCTCAATTTCATAGTCATCAGCGTCTGCTGGTATGTCATCAAGGAAGCTGAGTTCATCTTCTTCTATTATTTCGGGCATATACTACTCTTTAATTATACTTTGTGTCTTTTGTGTAATCTCATTTATAGAGATTACAGGTTGGCTTTATCATCAGCCATATAGCCTCCTTATGTTGCTAAAGTGACCGCCCTATGAGCATCATTAAGAGGCTTGGCGAGCTCTATTTACTACCTTTCTTCTATGAACCAGTCTGAATCTAATTCTAGTGTGGCGTCAGAACTACCGCTGTTGTTACGTACTTGGAAGTAGCAATAATCTCCTACGTCTAAAGATATTGGGAAGATGTAGTTAAAAACAGCAACGTCCCTTTCTCCAACTAGGTTGTTCACCTGTCTTCGTACCTCTGGGAAGTCTATGAAGGTTGACGCTGAATTATCCCACTTACGTAGTCGTACCCCAATTACAACATTTTGGGCGCTCTCTACAACAAAGTTCACCACTGCACGATACTCTATAGGACTGTTACCTAGTTGTAGTAGTTGTCCAGCAGAGGGATTGCTAAAATGTGCTAACCTACTAGCGCCCCATGTTGCGGCGTTCAACGTATACCACGTACTAACAGAAGCTATGCTTGTAACTGCTTCGGCAGTTACTACTAGTCGACCACCCTCGTAGGTGTTACTCAAGCCATTATTACCTTTCCAAGAGGAACACAAGTCGGTGTGGGACACGTTAGGTGTCAGCAAACTGTCATCAGTATTGTAGGCACCTACTCTTGTTACCTCACAGCCCTTTAGTTGTAATGTTGAAGGGTTGGGGAAGTTTGCCGCAGAGAAGTCTAGTAGTGCTGCGGATACTGGCAAATCACAGTTTATGTCAGAAAGGAAACGACTGTTCATGATAAATGCTGTACCTGCTTTAAACAAAGGCTCAGTCATACCAGCCCCTAAGTTACGTGCTATGCTTGTACTTATACGGAATCCTCCAGACCATGTACCCTCCAAGGTCAAGCTCGGGGATCCACCAAAACGCCCTGATCCTGACTCAAGTCCTTGCCTATAACTACCTATAGTGCCTAGACTCGAACAATCAGTGTAGTTTACTCTTGTGAGTTCTATCGCATGAAACCCATCAGAGTCTACCAAGTTGTACACTTGAGAGTTTGCTCCTGATGTAGTCATAGTTAAGTCCGCGCTAACCAAATCCCCACTACCACCTACAGGTGACGTAAACAGGGTATAATTATCTTCTGTAGAAGTTAGCCTCGATAACTCTAAATCATAGCCAGCAAGGTGTAACCCACCTGCTGGTACTTCTAGGGAGCGCGTACCCATATCTACACTACCATCTATGAAATACTGCACAGAGCTGTCTAACTCCGCAGGGAAGTCATCTACTACTGATACTATTACTCTATTTAATAGCCCACTTCCTGACTCTATTTCTTCTACAGTTATCTCTGCTGTATCATTTAATGCTTTAGCCCAAATAAATTCTCCAGCCTGTGCATCAATGAAAGTCTTTGGTTCGTATGTGCGTAGGACGAATACACTCTCAGTAGTTGGTGTTACTGCTGCATAAGCTACCAAGACTTTATTTAAACTATGCCTTTGTATAATTGCACCACTACCAGTTACTGTTGTTATTTGCGTCCAAGCAGTTGTTAGTTGCATTTTAACTCCTAGTTATTTTAAGGAACTCCAACCATTCGGTTTCTGAATGTGCAGGTCTTCCTTGGTTAATACCTCTAAGGTAGCTGAAGATGATCCCACTAGGACCACTTCAGCTATAATATTACCTTCTAAGTCTTTAATTTGAAACCTATCATTAGTTAGGCTTCTTGGATCCAAACGAGTCTTTAAACTCATTAGGCTTCTCCTTATATTTACGACCAGTCTTCATAGCTCATATTATTACCTGCAAAGGCAATACCTACTGCATCAGCAACATTGTCAGCACAATCATCATGACCAGTAGTTGGTCCTAACTCTGTCTGTCCAAGTAGTTCTAATTTGAAGTGCTCGTAATGTTTGTTATGTCTTGGTAATATGATTCTACCTTGCTCGAAATAAGGTACTGTGTTTAGGAAGCGAGAAAACTTGTCATTGTTAGCTGTACCATCTCTTGGTACGGGCTTAACCCTAACTGTCTTATCTTTTAAGAATTGCTGGTTTAAGAATAATCCAGAACTCTTGTCTTCCATGTAGAAGTACTTCGGTTTGTTTTGTAAGTTGCTTCTATCAGTCTTGTTCTTCTCTTTCCAAAAGTCTCGCATAACAACTATCAAGTCAGGTACTGTCCATTTGCCCAGTACTATATCTATCAGTACTAGCTTCCTAGTCTTAGCACAACCACGAGTAACGCCCCAGTAACAGCCTACAGAATAATCTGAGTAAGTCTGTGTTGTTGCTGCTGTGTCTGCTGTTATAAATGTATATGAGAATCTTCCAAACTCTTCTACAGAGCTGTAAGATCTAAGTAAGTCTGCTGATAAAGCTACTTTACCCTTTGACGTTGGCATACCCATGTATTGGGAGTAGAACGTGTAAGAGTCTTTTTCTAATAGGCCTAGTAAGGTATCTATGGCTTTACGTACTGACCAGAAGCTAGATACAAGCTGCATCTTACCCTCGAAAAACTTCTCTTCATAGTGACGAGAATCTGATTCAGGTAATGAATACAGTATAGGCTCTACATGTGTATAGCCAAAGCTTTCAATTTGCTTGTCATACCATTCTTTGCTACCAGTATCTGGAGTTATAACCCCAGGAATACTAAGCCACTTGTAAGTATCTGCTGAGCCACCTTTCATTAGGAAGCCACAAAGATCATCTGCGTGCAGTCTTTGCATGATAACTACTAAAGGAGTAGTTTCAGTTGCTAACCTTGACAGTAGAGTGTTACTAAATCTATTATTGATCTTGTTACGTTCTCCTGGGGAGTTAGCATCATCAGGCTTTATAACATCATCAATAGACATTAAGCCAGCAAAACCATCTACCAATGCTCCACAACCTTTACCAGTCATCTTACCAGTAGTTGGGATAGCATGAAGAACTCCAGCACTCATAGTACCTAATCTTTCTACAGACTTCTTGTTATTATCTATAACTACATCTGGAAATACTCTCTTAAAGTCTTCATCGCTCATAATAGTTCTTATGAAGCCTGAACATTCAGCTAGTACATCTGAGTTAAACCCAGTCAATATAGATTGACCTGCTGGATTCTTAACCCAAGCAAATAAAGGTAGGAAGATACTTATTAGTAGTGTCTTGCCAGCTCTAGGTGGTATGTTGATAATCATGCGAGTACAATTTTGATCTATCAATTGTTGTATAGCTTCAAAAAGTATAACATAATAGTCAACATGCATTAACTTGAAACCATATAAAATCTTGAAACAGAACTTAGAGAAGGCTTCAAAGTCTCCTTCTAGGTAGGTTCGTAGAGCTTCAATCTCTTGATCGCTCATACTACTAATATTACTCACGAGTTTAAGAAGGCTTCCAATAGCTCCTTGGCATCCTCCTTGCTCGCTAGTACTAGTGTACTCTTAGCTGACATTGGTTGCCCTTTGCCCTCTGCAATTAACCTAGAAATTTCTTTTGATAGCTCAATTACCATCTTAGTATCTGCTGGCATGTCTATTTCTTCTTGCTCACCTAGTTCATTGGTGATCATAGTCTTACCACCCATAGCTTGTCCTTGTAGGTCAGCCATGGTTAATATTCTTTCTGCTATGTGTAAACCCTTCTCTTGCATTTCATCAGCTAGAAGCTCATGGTATCTTGCACGTATTAAGGGGTTAGACTTTACAACAGCTCTTAAGCTCATTGCATTGTGAGTCACTGAGTCAAACCTTGAAGCTTTCGCAAGATCGCCTCGTGTCTGAACCATTGCCAGAGCTATTAACTCGAATTCATCTGAAATTACTATTTCGCTCATGTTTAGATTCTCTTAAGTATTTATTAATAATACTTAGTAGTAATAGTACACCGAGGTCTTATTCTACTCAAGTGTTGTAGATTCCAAGATATACTATTAATACTAAGTACTAATTAGTTTGACCCACCCCAAACCCCTCCCTCTAATCAGGCGAGGTAGTATCGGTGTTTGGGAAAGTCTTACCATTAGCGGGTATTCTAGGGCGATTTATCAGATTTTCCTAGAGTCCTACCATTAGCGGGTATTCTAGGGCGATTTATAAAAAGAATCTTTTTAAGCCTCGAATTGATTCAGGTTCCCAGTCACCTAGAGCTGGTGGGGAATCTAACTCAATCTCATAAAGTGCCTCCCAGTAGTTCTTAAGTTCTACTAGGTACTCTCTGCTGTACAGTTCTATGAAAGTGTCAATGATAATGTCGTATAGTGCTTCACGGTGATTACAGTGAGTGGCAAACGAATCATGTATAAATATCATAGGTAATCCCAGCTCTCTTAAACGTCTAGCCACCATTCTTAGGTGAGTAGCGTCAAGGCTGTGTATTACGTTTGGTGCTATGGCTGACCTATGCTTACCAGTATTAGGAGTCTCTACAGAGAAGTCCATAATGTCTAGCTGGAATCTGTCACCATTTGAAAGCTTGCAGTCCAAGTCTCTAGGTTTACCCTTCACTTTGCGCTGTAGGCAAGTAAAGCCATCTGGGGTGGGCCACCTAATCTCGACATTATTTGCCTTAGAAATCATTGTGGCACAATCACTAACCCAACTCACAGCGTGCTGGAGCGGTCCTAATGTGTCCTGCAACTGTTTGTACAGCTGAGCACCAAACTTGCTTGTCACGCCCCGCTCAAGCCCCTCACCATACGTTACGTACGCGCCAAGGGCATCATCCCATTTAGATTTAGCACCAAATAGTTTGCTTATGTGATCCATTGAGGTCATCATAGTGGCATTGTAGCCCCAAGTCATGACAGGAATCTTGGCAGCCTTTCTAGTGGCTAGGTAAGTCCACTCCATAGGGAGCGACTTAGCCCAGTCATCAGCTACTTTCTCATAGATGTCCAGCGCAGCTTCGTCCACATGCATACCCAAGTGCCTAGAAATAGCATTGGACCTAACAACGGCAGACCAATGTTGCAGGCCAGAGCAGCGACCATCCAAAGGTATGTAGGCGGGGATACAAGTATCAGGGCTGAGCATGTACCTATTAACAAGTTCAGCACAAGCCATGTAACTGTAAGGTTTGTCAGAGTTTGACCATTCATTGTAGTACCTCTCAGGGTCTTTAACATGCCTTACCATGTCATGTTCAGACCAGTTTTGTTCTGAGTATCCATTTGCAGCCTCTAATAAGGCTTGGAATCCAGAAGGGGTTAGTGGTTCGGCATAGGTTGGTATAACTAATGCCTTCTCGTGATCAGCACCTTGAGGACTAAAGCCACAGGTGGTGTCTGTATACATTCGCCCACGGCTATCTAAGAAGTAGGGAAACCTAAACTTCTCGTCTTCCATAAGCTTAGCAGACTTTAAAGCCCGCTTGTACATGAACGCAGAAGATGTTTTATCAAATTCTGGTGGGTACTTAGCGAGCAAATCAGCTATGAAGGTGTTTATCTCGAACTCTTCACTAGCCATATCGGATGCTATGCTAGCTACATGCTTGTTCATAGCATCACTCACGCCACCTCTTATGGGCGCGCGAGGTATCTCTTCGCCATTTAGCTTAGGATATGATATAGCTGACTCTGGAGCACGTTCACAATCTAAGTTAAGCTCCAGAAACTTCTTGGTAGGCAGAACTATACGTTCATCCATACCTCTTTCAAACTTAACATAGCCTGCCAGCTCCATCTCACCTACAAAACGCAAGGCAACATTAAAAGGATCTGTTGCATCAAGCATTTTCTTAGCTATCCTAGGCACTACTGAGTGCAAAGGTAGATCGAAATGCAGAGGAAGAGAGTATAGGCAATGCATGTAAGCCCTCTGCCAACGTACTTCCTTGTCTTTCTTCCAGCGGTAGTCTGTAATATCATCAGGTCTTTTAAAACCTTTAGCTATCTTTGGTGAAGGCAATGTAATGCCACTGTCTAATTCTATCATATTGCCTCCAAGTTGTTAGCTTACTTAATTATTCTGTAAGTTTCGCCGTAGTATAGGTGAGTAAAGTACTCAGCTTCAATATGAAGCCAGCCAATGACTTCACTATGGACTTCAAGCTTACCTGCTTCTCCGGCTTCTATGTACTCGTCCGGCCCTACTCCATCTTCTAAACATTCAAACATATTCGTTCCTCATATTATTCACCATTTAGGTGCCAGTCCATTCGACTAAGTGTTTCATTAAGCCTAACTTGTAATTCTCCAGGCTTAGCAGTCTTTGCGTATTCCCAAGACCATACAGTCCAAGCTTCAAACTTCTCTCCACAGCTGTCAAAGGCTGTGAAGGTGTAGTAGATCTCTTCATCTACTAGTTCTACACTTATACTTGCACTCTCTCCACACGCAGTTTTGAGAGCTTTAACGTAGTTGCCAAGGCTTTCTGCAGCTATGCCTGACTTAAGTTTTGCCATTTTAAGAACTCACCCAGTAATTACTATCTGACTCGGCCATAGCTTCCGTAGCATTGTACAGCCTACTTCCAACCACATCATACTTACATAGTTGTATCTCTTCAAATAACACTGTTGCTTGTATCCCGTAGGTATCTAGATTGTCATTAGTAGCTGTAAGCTTAAACTGTAATCCACGGTCTTTCACAATCATTGTGATGTTGGCAGAAGGTCCACAAACATCTCTTAAATTTTCTACTAAGCCTCCAAAATCTATATCAAACATCTGATTCACCTTTATCGAAACGTTGCTCGCCAACTTTAGGCAAACGAAGTTTACCCTTGCTTGATTCTTCTAGTGCGTACACTTGGAAGATCTTACCAATGGGTGAGTCTACGTGTGTGTAAGCTTCCATACCAACGTTATCGGCGTAGTTGATCACCTCAAACATATCTTCAGCCATCTTATGAGTCCAACCTTTACCAAGCATACACTTAATAGTTACTTCACCTTTCCATTGGAAGACTAAGTTAGCTACCTTGCCTTTATACTTGCCAGTACCTTCTCCATAGCCAATACAAAGTAAGTCGTAGTCAACGCCACGAACCTTCTTCATCTTGCGCCAGCCTTTATGACCAGCTTCCCAGTCAGCTTCAGGGTCAGCAATTATTAAACCTTCTTCTCCGCCACTAACTAGAAACTCTAATTGGTCGTCAATGTCAGCTTCGGTTTTGGCCGTAACGCATTTTAGTACGTCAATGTCAGGGTGAACTAGTAAGTTTATTTCTGCCAAAGCTTCTGTGAAGTTTAGGGTTAGGCTTATATGCCTGTTAGCAAATTTCTGAGGGCTGTAACCCTCTTTAAACTCTTTAAGGCTAATCATATCAAACCAAGACATACGTAGCATGTGTGGAAGCATTGAGTATTCATGAGACAGTGCCTTGGTACGGTTAGGGTTAACCACTCCAGACAGTTGCTCTAGTGAACACACTGACTTAGGCACCCACATTTCTCCCATGTACACTCCATCAGGCAAGTTAAGCAGTTTAATCTTAGCAACAAGCTCTGAAGTATTTGTAAAAGCATTGCCTGTGCGTGAGAAGATCTTTACATCACCACTACAGACTACGGTCAAACTACACACGCCATCACGCTTGAGTTGGGTAAGAAAGATTTTGCCTTCCTTATGCTTAGCTACGACTTCATCATAGTGTTTAACTAGTTGAGTTACTTTGTTTGAAAGCTTGCGATGGAATTCTGGCAAGCCTAGTTGTTGGAAAATATTCAT
>TARA_R110002153_G_scaffold185499_1_pt1 | contig 20929 bp, 16 predicted proteins | sample TARA_R110002153 | Tara Oceans TARA_R110002153 (sample SAMEA4398193) | marine metagenome | biome: Polar Biome; feature: [SRF] surface water layer (ENVO:00010504); material: water (ENVO:00002006), including particulate matter (ENVO:01000060) such as... | depth 5 m
CTATTTTAGGCAAGCTTTTAAAAAACCTTATATCAAAACAAACTTTTAAAAAGACGTTTTAAAACCTTATATCAATACATCCTTTTTTCACTTTTCATTCATCCATTTAGTTACCCCCAAAAATCAATCATTTTTAAAACCTCTCTATTTTAGGCAAGCTTTTAAAAAACCTTATATCAAAACAAACTTTTAAAAAGACGTTTTAAAACCTTATATCAATACATCCTTTTTTCACTTTTCATTCATCCATTTAGTTACCCCCAAAAATCAATCATTTTTAAAACCTCTCTATTTTAGGCAAGCTTTTAAAAAACCTTATATCAAAACAAACTTTTTTTAAAAGTCTTTTTAAAAGTCTTTTGTTAAATATATAATTAAAAATAAATTATATATTTATGGAACTAGTTGCAGACGAAGCGATCACATTAATTATTCTGTTAATGAAAAAAATCGAATTAGAAAAAAAAATTAAAAAAGCCTGTAAAAGTATATTATTAAAATGTTTTAAATGCTGCGGTTTGAATAATATTCAACGTGAATTAGAAGATTTAAATAGAGAAATTATACGCTTACAATCAAACAAAAACAAAATTACATTAATTTAATTTTTTGAGAAAGATTAATTACCATAATATTTTATGACTCCAATATTTAGCTGTATCTTTTGAGGTGGCTTTACCATGGCGAGAATAATAATTTTTTTTTCGTTTTTCATCGTTATGGTCTAAATTTTTATAATGTCCTAATTTATCTTTAAACTGTCCATACCTACTATCTCCAAAATTAATTAGTTTAATACCTCCTTTACCATTTTTAACATAAACTGAATATTTTTTATTTTTTGCTTTACTAACAAAAGGTTTATATAATTGTTTATCCATATATATATATTAAATAGAAATTATTTCTAATATATACATGGCTACACCAAAAAATAATTATACAATTTGTATATTTATTTTTATTTTTTTTGTGGTATATAAAAAATAATTATACAATTTGTATATTTATTTTTATTTTTTTTTTGAGCAAGTCTTTTTATTAAAAAGATTATTGTTTTTGTGGTATATATGGTTGATTTGGATTACCTCTTTGAATTTGTAAAAATATAGTGTTGTCATCTCCAAGAAAGGTAGCTAATTTTTTATCACTGTCTAAAATTCTAATTTTTATGTCATTTAAATAAATTGGTTGTCCTGTATGTGTATATATTTGACTTCCACCTTCAGAACTAGTAAATGAGCCTAAACTATAATATCTATTAACAATACCGTGTATATTATAACTTTGAGTATCTTCAGAAATCATTTCATTTTGGAATCCTGCTTGTATTTCTATATAATAATAACCAAATTTTAATAATAAACTTTCAATAACAATTCTAGAAGCATTTATTTCAGTGGTTAAATCATTACTTGAAAATAAGGTCGTAGGGTCGGTAATTACTTGTCTAAAATTTGCAGGTGTTCCAGTATTTAATTTATTTATTAAACTGTCTAAATTAGGTCTAGCACTAGTAGTAGAAATACCGTTTCCTAAATTATCAAATACCGGTAAAACAAAATCATTGCCCCCTAATGTTTTTTCTGTCTCAACATAGTCTACACATATTCCACTTTGTAAAATTCCATTTTCATTAGTAAATGGTTTGTTATTAAATCCTAATTTATCACTCCAAAAATTAAAATTTTCTCCTGTTTCAACTAATGTAGCAGATAAATTATGAAAACAACAACCTCCAATTTTCCCTATATGAAAAAATGGATTTGTAGGTGCTGTAGGGGCAGTTGTTGTATTTTTTCCAATAGAACTAACAATAGTTGAACCTGAATGATATAAAGGACTATGTAGAAATTTCCAAAAAAATAAATTAGTATTTGCATCATAATCTAATTCCAATTGGTTAGATCCAATCCAATATCTAGAAGCAGAAGTAATTTCCATATATCGTTCTCCATCTTCCCTAGGTAGTTTTCTTAAATCTGATTGTATTTCAGTTGTTATTATAGTTGGTAGGAGACCTGATAAGGGTGTATTTTGTGGTTCTAAAATATATTTACCACTACTTGATAGAGTTCCACCAGATGTCGCAGTATTTCCAGAACCAACCAAAGCACATTTAAAATTTTTATTAACTGTATCTAATTCTTTAACAACTAATGATTTATTAATTATACAATTAATAAAATTTACACCAACAAAAACACCTTGTCCAGTATAATCATTTAATTGAACTGAATCAAGATTATTTAAATGAAAATCCTCAGATTTATAAAATACTTGGATATCACTTGACCCATTTGTAAAAACTAATCTATCAATTTCTTGTGTTAAAATTCTAGTTGTGCTTACACTACATTGAACACCTGTATCTAAAAACGTAAATGTAGATTTAATATAATTATTATCATCGTATGTTATATTATTAATTTGATGAACTGCATTTAACGTATTAAATGCAAGCCCACCTAAATTTATTGAACTAGGTAAATTACTTAATGTTATATTTTGACCTATTTGATATTGATGAGGTGACGTAGTTGAAATTACAATATTTTTATTTGTTGAATTTATTTGTACTGAATGTAATACAATATTAAAATCTTCTGTGTTTTGAATACATACTGAACTATCGGTTAAAAAAGGAGATACACATAAATTATTTAAATTAAAATCAGTGTTTACATTTTCATTTTCACCCATTAAATTATTTAATGTTTCACATATTTCAGAAGGTTCATAATTACCAGCACGTAAAGTTATATTTTTAGTAAAAATTTTAGGTGTAATATAATCTTTAGTAGGAACACCTTTTGGAACTCCAACAGTAGGTTGAGGTTGAGAACCACCACTAGTTCCAGTATTTGCACTTTTAAATTTAGAACCATTATTTACTTGAAAATATCCACCATCACTTGGTAATGGTGAAGGATTTTGATTAGCAAAAGCACCACGTTTTGCAGTAATATTAAAACCAACAGCAGTATAAGTTGAACCGTGAGAACTTCTAGAAGGGTCATCATAATCTAGTGGAGGTAAAACAATATATGCTATTGTCGGTATATTTCCAACAGCAATATATTTTAATTCTGCTGTAAAATTACCCCATTTGTCTTCTGAAGCACAGACAAAATCAATAGATGTAATAATATCAAAACCAACATAAGCAGGACTTGATTTACTAACAGTTTCACTTAAAAAATAATCTTTACCATCTTCTTTGTGGTTGGTGTCATCATAAGACATATCAGCCGTATATAAATAATTTGTAAAATATAAAAACATATCCATTTTTAATACTAAATCATTATCTATATTTACTTTATTATCACTTACATTTGTGGTATCAATAAAAATTTTAGATAATTCTATACTATCTCCAGCCATAATTCTGTAAGGTTTGGATAATTTAGTATTCCAGTCTCCGTTATTATAAACAGCATTTGATTTCTTTTGTCGACATTCTATAATTAAATTATTATTATCCATTATTATAATATAATTAGATAATAATATTAAATTTTTTTTTTATTAAATATAATTTACACTATAAGTACCATCTTTATTCATAGAAATATTCTTAAATACTTCTGCGTAAATATTCATATCATACTGTGCGTTATAAACAGAAGCGGTTGTTACGGCATCATCAGTTGCTTTAACCACAGGAGCAGTAGTAAAAGAATATACCCCTTCACGTTGATAGTCTATCTGAAAATCTAAAACTCTATCATTAACAGCACAACCATAAAAGTCTAAATTTCCAATATCAACATTTCCATCTTTGATAAAAATATTTCTATCAGTTCCTTGAACCTCATTATATGCAGTAGAGTTACAAAAAGGGTAAGATGAAGACATGCCCCAGCTATCATGTAAATATGAAAGTCTAGAATTATCACGGTTAATTCCTGAACCAGCTATTTTAGTTGCTCCATTCACTCTAAAATTTAGAACTTGTTTATTAGCACATACAGAAGCAAATTTTCCACCACGATGATTATTATCACCAGTTTTATAATTTGATACTAGATTTGGATTTTTCATAACAACCACTTTACCTACATTTTTATTATTAAATCCACCAATTCTTAAAGTTGTAGATTGTGTAGGAGTTGGATTAAGATTACTTATAGTACTATCAACCACTAATGCAGGAATCGTAGCGAGGTCGTGCTCTATTGATTTATAAGAAACACCTCCTGAAAATGCTTGAGCCTCTCTTTCCTTAGGGTCAATAATTTCATCTACGACTAATTGTGCTTCTAATGTAGCACTGTTGGTGTCATCTGCCTCAATCATATAATCATCTAGATCATTTGAATATTCTACAACTAATTTTAATTTTTTAAAAACTCTTGTATCTAATGATTCCATAGAACTTAAAAGCGGTAGTGCTAATTTTAAATCTAACCACGCCTGACTGTTATTAACTGCTCCACCAATTTGAGCAGTTGAAGATACCCTAGGCTTCCATTCATCAATTTTGGCACCTTGACCAGTGGTACCACTACCTACACCTAGCATAGCACTTCCAAGACAATTTTTAGCAACTGCATTATTAATATCCATAGAAACTTGATTTTCTTGATTATACATTTTAAAACCTAACCATCTATTAGCCTCATTTAATGAATCTAACACTTCGTTATCATCTTGAAGATAAATATTTTTAATAACTCCATAAGCACCAACTAATTTATTATATTCGTTATCCCCTTTAGTTCCTTCAATACCTAAGTTAATTAATCTTAAAGAACTAAAATAAATTGTATCTGATTCTAGGCGATATTCAGCTCTAAAATTACTTTTATTGAAAACAGGGTCAATGATATGTTGTTTAGAAATACTTTGATTGTACATACTCATTATTGTTTTTATTAATATAACAATAGAAAAAAAATTTAAAATTATAAATAAATAAAAATTTAAATTTTTAATTTCTTATACTTTCCTTAATGAATGAAAAAAGCTAAACATTATATAAGGATTTGTTGAAGAAATTTCAGTTTGCAAATTAATATTAAATTTTTGATTAGATAAATCAGTTAAGACTTCCCAATTTAAACCTAAAATAGTTGACAAATTTGAAGAAATATTTTCAAGAGTAGAATCATTTGAACCATTAGAATTAAAACTATCTACCCCCCTTTCGATCATTTCAACCTTATCTTTTATTTCATAAGTTACAAATTTATTAAATGCATCATTAAATAAATAAGTTACAGTTTTAATATTTGGTGGATTTTCTAAATCTGTGTTGCAAAATAAAGCTTGATTTTCACGATTTTGTGGAAGAAATGATAGCGAGACACTATCACATATAGCTGGAACTTTTGAAGACACATTATTATTAGCACTTGATAAACTGTTTTTAAGACATAGAGATGTTCTCATAGTAATAGGTTGAAGATTACCGTCATCAGGAACACTTCTAAAAGTCATTCTAACATTACGTAATTCATAATAATAATCATTACCAACAGATGCCCCATATAAAGCACCTAAATTACGTTCAGTTGTTAAAGTAATCTGGATAGCTCCTGATTGCGAGTATGATACCGCTTGATTAGAGCCAACTAAATTATTTAAACAAGCAGGTATTTTAATACTAAAATCAGGTTGAACAATTGAACTAGGGGGGATACTTGCTAATAATCCAGTAGCATTACCACAGTAAGTAGCCGGTATTTTCTGTAAAATTTGTTTTCTGCTAATTATATCACTAGGAGATCGTAATTCACAAACCATATCTGAATTGCACATATCAGATTGTGATTTAGTTCCATCTGTTTTCATTCTAACTAGGCGTGGAGCACTCGTTAAATTTTCAATAATTCCAGTATTTTGAAAAGAGGTGGTGTAACTAGAAACAAAAGCATGTCCCCCTATTTTAGGGTCAATTTTCACATCTTGTGCAGGAGTTATAGAGTCACCACCAGCATTTCTTGAAACAAATAATTCTGCCTCAAATCTCACGCTACCAGCAATTAATTTACGCCCTTCAAATGCTAAAGTAAAATCAATATTTTCATTTTCTTTATATTGTTTAACATTATTTGGTTGAACTGAATGATATAAAATTTCATCTACTGAATTATAAGACATCCTTTATTAATACTATAGAAAATAATATTAATAAAAAAAATTAATTAAATAATCTTTTAAAAAAAAGACTTGCTCAAAAAATTAATCTTTATAATTTTTGATTTAAACTTTTTTTAAAAGTTTCTAGATACTTTTAAAATTTTCTTTAAATAAACAGATTCGGTTTAAATCACTAGCTGCTTTTGAGTTAGTCATATTTACCTGAACTTGTTTTGCTCGTGGTGTAATCGGTAAAGGATTACAAACCATAACTAAACTTTTATCTGCTAGTTTATAATATTCTGAGCTATCAGCTCTTACGATGTGCGTTTCATGTGCACGTTCATTTAAATTATCAACCTTTTTTCCTGAATTTTCCATAGTCATTTGAACTCTATCAAGTGCCAGAGGACTATGTGATTCCACTTTTCTATTAGTTAAATCAATATTATCAGACCTGAGACGCCAACTTTGTAAATCTCCTTCAAATGATAATATAGAATCAGCTTTAAGAATATATAAATTCATACATTCAGGCTCACATTCAAACATTCTTTGAAAATTTTGAACACCATTACAGTTATGTTCTTCAGTAGAAAATTCAGTATATGATAGCTCATCCGGCATATCAATAGGGGGATTCATATTTTTTTCTAACACTAATTCTGCATTATCAATACTAAAAACATCACTTGTAGTAGCATCACCATCAAAAGTAATACCAGTATAAGTTTCAGTACCAGTTAAATTACCACCTGTTGAAATTGGACTATTTAAAGTAATTTCTAAATTTGCTTGATTAACACCAACAACACCTCTACGCCAGTTAATACTAACAATTCGTCTAACCACATTTACTAAATCTCCACCAGCACGACCTACTCCAGCAGTAGCAGAAACACGTATTTTTTGATTCACCCAAAATGGACTTTCTCGTAAATCTAAAGGTTGAGCAACATCACTACCAGCAAACCAATTAAAAGTAGTTAAATCAGAAGAAATAGTAGCAGTTGCATCTTGAAACTGATTTTTTGTATCTGTCCTACTCCATTGATTGCCTGCATCAGTATTGCCTAAATATTGACTAACTAAAACTTTTTCAGGTTGAAGTTCAAGATGAAGCCTTGTTTTACCATATTTTACAGTGTCATAATTTTCAATATTTCCAAATCCAAATAAATGAGATAAAGGAACTCTAATTCCTGCACTTTTGTTTAAAGATAGCTTATTTCCTTCTTTAACTATCTCTCTAAAAATACTATTTATTTGTTGAGAATCAGGATAAGAAGGAGTAAATAATTTATAATTTTTACTTTTTAATTCATCTGAACTATCACTATATTGTTGTAAATTAGACCGTAAAACATCAACACGACGAATATCAGAAATAACACCTCTATTAGCACATGATAAATCACAATTTCTAATAACTGAAACATTAGGTAAAACAGCATTAACATGATTACCTGCTTCATCAGCCATTCTTATAAAAGGCATATATGTCGCATTACCACCATTATTACTGCCATCTGCACCAGGTTGAGACACAGAGCAGGTTAAATTTACATAGCTTTTTGATAAATCATAGATACCATCTGCAGGAATATCAAAATCTACCAAGTTAGAAGTAGCCGTAAAATTACCTCCTTGATTTGAACTTATTTTGATTACTTTATTAACATTCATAATCCTTTATTAATACTATAGAAAAAAAAATAAAAAAAATAATTAAATTAATTAATCTTTTTAAAAAAAAGACTTGCTCAAAAAAATTAATCTTTTAAAAAAATAATTCTATAAATTAATCTTTTTAAAAAAAATAATTAAACTTTTTTGAAAAGTTTCATTATATATTTTTGATTTAAACTTTTTTGAAAAGTTTTATGAGTCTCCAAATTGAGCACTTGGATTCGTTTCTTGCTGTAATTCTAGTGGTGGTGGTGATTTTGGTTTAGATTCAAATAGATCAGGAAGAAGCATTAGACCTAAACCGACTCCTAAATTTGCCAAACCTTCTGTTGCTTCTCCTAAAACGTCCATACCTGCTGTTTCTCCTAATTCTTCATCATCTTCATTAACTTTACTTTTATCTTCATCATCTTCATCTGTTGCTTTTAGTTGGTCTTGTTGTGTTTTCAAATTTTCTTGAGTTGTTGTTTCTGTTTCTTGTTCTAATGTTGCGGTATTATCTATTTTTTCAGGGGTCGCTTGTGGTGTGGAGCTTGTTCCTGAATCTGGAGTAGATTGGGTACTCACTTGTGAAGCTAAATTTTCAGCAGTATTTTTGGACTGAGTTTGTAATTCTTCTGGAATAGTTCCATTTTTAGCATGTTGTACTAGTCTATTTTTAGTTTCATAATCATTCGGTTCTATATTTAAAGATTTTCTAAAAGAATCATAATTTGTTTTTTGCTCATCAGTCATGTTGCTTAGGTTGTTAAAAAAATCCGTTCTTGGGTCAGTGGGGGTTTTAAAAATATTTTTTTGTTCTGTTGATTGTTGAATTGTTGGAGATGGTGGTCGCTGGGCTTTAATCTGTTGAGCTCCTCTTTTAAACCCTGCTTTTTCATCTAAAGTAGCTGGGTCAATACCTTGTGTTTGGTCTGCTGGATTTATTTTTTGTAATGTTGGTTGAATTCCTGAAACTTCACCGCTTGATGGGTCTATTGTTACTGGTTTTGATGCTTGTAGTGGAGCTGTTTTTTCAATGGTTTCTTGTAATATCTGACTTATTGGTTTAGAATCTCGTGTAGCTATATTTTCACCTTGTTTATATCCGCTTTCTCTTAAATTTTGTTGTTTTAAAAAATCTTTATCTTGTGGTTCTCTAAATCCTCCTTGTATTTCTCTATCTTCTCTAATTCTTTTTAATTTCTCTCCTTCATCCTCTCCTAAATCAAGTTCATTTACATTTGAAGCAATACCTTCTTTATTTTTTTCAGGTATGGTTCTTGCTTTTTTAACCCCTTTAATTACTCCTTGTGGTCTTTCTTGCTCTAATTCAGGTTGTTGTAATGGCTCTAATCCTGATTTTTTTAAACTTTCATTCTCAATTTCTTTTTTATGTGTCTTTCTTAAAGCTTTTCTACCTTCTTTAGATTTCTTTAATTGCTGTCTAATATTATCTAATTGTTCAGATTTAGTTAATTCATTTTCAAATGGAACTTTTGGTTCACCAAAAAATTTTTGTTTTGTTTTATTTATAATATCTCTAAAACTTGTTCCACTTTCTTTCTCATCTTCTATACCTTGTTTAAGTTGTGTTTTTCGTTGTTCAAATTTATTTTTATTATCATTTAATATGCCCTGTGATTTATCAACTAATTTATTTATTTTAAAAGATTCTTTACTTAATGATGTCGGTTTTTTAAAACTAGTTTTTAAATTTTGTAAAGAATCTTTTAATATGTCGGTTGGATTTTTTCCTTCTTTAATCATATCACCTACAGAATCCAAATTAATTCCTGCTTTTTTCCCTGCTTGGCTAACTGCCCCCCCTAATTTTCCTAATCCCTTTTGTAAAAATTCTCCAGATGCTAACTGTATTGGTTCTTTAATTAAACTATCAATCATATCATTTTTTTTATTTGAAAGTTGTAAAGCTTTATTATATAATGCATTATTTGAAATATCAGAGTTTTGGACTTGTTGATTAAATGAGTTGATATTATCCATCTTTATTTTCTATATATATAATAATATAAGAAAATATGAAAAAAAAATTACAAATATATAAAATGATTGATAAATCTGAAAGTTATTATACCAAAAAAGAGACAATAGCAGATATCCCATTCAAAATGGTAGTCTGTGGTAAGTCTCAACTTTCTGGAAAAACGAATTTTTGCTGTAACATGTTGTTATTACCAGATTTTTATAAAAATGATTTTGAAGGAAAAAATATATTCATCGTATCAGGAAGTATAAATTCTGATTGCAAATTATCTACCTTGTTATCTGAAAAAGAAGTACCAGCTCAAAATACCTTTGATTTTTATGATGAAGAATTAATTAAAAGTATTTATGATATGATTGAATCTGAATATATTAAACATGTTGAAGAAAAAAAACGTCCTCCAAATTATTTAATATATTTTGATGATATGTCCTTCTCAGGTATTTTTAAGAGTAAAAATTTTGGAATCGTAAATAAAATCTTCTCTAACGGTAGGCACATAAATTTAAGTGTAATTATGACTGCTCAAAAATGTACAGATTTACCAAGTAATTGCTTTGAAAATTTAACTTTAGGAATTTTTTTTTCATGCTCAGACCGTCAATTAGATAAAATTGAACACGATGTAAATTATCATACCAATAAAAAATTATTTAAACAAAAATTTCGCTCTATAACAAGTGTGCCCCATTCTTTTTTAGCGGTTAATTTTAGTAATCCACCTGAAGAAATGTATTTAGATAAAAATTTTGAACCAATAGACTTTTTAGAAAAAAGTTCTGAACAAAAAGATTAATAATTATATCTTGTTACTGAGCCTCCATACTGTCTATTTTTTTTATTTTGTAATTGGTCATTAATAATATCCTTAGCAGTAAATCTCTGTCTAACATTATTTTTTAAATTTTCAGCATATTGATTTACAATAGGTTTTTCAACAGGTTTTAAAACAACTTGTTCAATAGGGTTTTCAATAGGTTTTTGTTCAGAACTTTTTTTAAAAGTCTTTTCAATAGGGTTTTCAATAGGTTTTTGTTCAGAACTTTTTTTAAAAGTCTTTTCATTTGAAATTTGATTAACATTTATTTTTGTAGAATTTAATTTTTTTTTTAAATTTTCTAATTCCTGTTCCAAATCATTATAACTTTTTTTTTTAGTTTCTTGCTCTAATACTTCATCTCTAATAACTTTATCTATATAATCTGTTTTCTTTCTTTTTAAAATTTCTTTAACGTTTTTTTTTTTTGCTCTATTTTTAGCACTGGTTATTCTACCTTTTTTCAAATTTTCTATTAATTGCTGTCGTCTCTCATCTGAAATAATACGTTTTTGTTTAATTTGTTTAAGTTTTTTAGGCTGTAAAATTTCTTCATCAGAATCTGAAAACCCCTCAAATATTTCATTCATCACTTATATATATATATTATTAGAAAATAATTTTGTAATATATTCTAATAATTTGTAATATTTGTAATAATTAATTATAAGCATTATAAATTTTGGTTGTTAGAGATACACTAGTACCAATATTTTCAAATCTATAATATTTATAACCATCAGATATGCTACCTCTAATGCTTACCTGTGAATCAGTTGTTTGAGGCCAAAATAATTGAATTTTTACAAAATTAGTATTATCATTACTGCCTTGTATTACAAAACCAGAATGCATATCCGTAATTGAACCTTCTAAATGACAGTGAAAAGTTTTATTATTTCCAACATCAACAGAACTAGAAACAGCCCCTGTATCAAAAGGAGAGGGAAATGTCATTGTAGATCGTGTAATAGTAGGCGATGAAGCAGTCATTAATTTTCCATCTGTATCTAGAACCGCATATTTAACAGAACCGCTACCATCTTTATTTGTTGTGCCAATAAGACGAGTATTTTGACCGGTATTTAATAGAGTTGATGTCTGTGCAGTTTGAACATTATTGAGCCTACTATTAACAAATTCAGTGTTATCTTTGATTGTATTATTAGAACTTGAAATACTATCAATCATGATACCTAATTTTGTACCGCTTCCATTTCCATCTTGACTTTGAGAATTTAATAATGTGGTCATAGTTGACTCTAAAGCATCTGTATTAACTTCGATATTATTATCTACATTAATTTTAGGAATTCCATTATTGGTTTTTGGCAAGTCCCACGAATCTATTTTCATTATATAATATTATATTATATTTTTTTAATAGTTTTTTTTTCTAATTATATATTAATAAAATGGTTAAGTTAGAAGATTACACTTTAACCGAATTGCGAAAATTAGCATCAAAATTTAATAAAAAAGTTAAACTGCCTGCATATTCAAAAAAAACTAAATCAGACTTAATACAAATTTTAAGAAATCATCCAGAATTAAATATTATTGAAGGGGGTGATAAATTAAAAATGACAGTTATTAAAAGTGATTTTAATCCTGAATTAAAAGTTTCTAAAAAATCAACAATTCCTAAGTTAAAAGTTTCTAAAACTGAATTAAATAAAAAAATTAAAGAGAAAGTAACAATTAAAAAAACGATTAAAGGTATTGAAGTTCAAAAGAAAGATGGTAAAATTCATACTGAAAAAGAAGTAAAAATATTGAAAAAAACAATGCCAACAGCAATTATTAAAGTTGAAGGTAAAAAATTAGTTATTAAACCTAAAAAAGAAGCAATAAAAAAAATTAATGATTTTAATGTAAAAGAAATTAAAAAAGTTTTTGATTTAGATATTAACCCTAAAAAATTGTCATTTTATATAGAAACAAAAAATAAATTAAAACCATTAACAGAAAAAATATTAAGTAAAGGTTTTTTTGATTTAGAAGGGAATTATACTCAGTCTCATGAAATTGATAAAAATAAATTAAAAAATATATTAAACAAAATGAATAATAATAGAATAAAAGTTGAGGATTTTTATGGAAAACGTGAAAAAGGAACTGAAATGAAATATATTGGTAATGATGGTATGGTATATACTATAAATTTAATAAAATATAGTGATGATGTAGTTTATATATATAATGGAAAAAATATTTTACCATCAACCTTTAAAACCCACGGTTACGCTGATAAAAAATCACAATTAGAATATTTAATGAAATTAGAAAAATCAATTATTAAACATGGAGAGAATCAACCTTGGAAAAATAAATATTTAGAATTTGTTAAAAAATATATACAGGCAGTTCAAGAAAATAAAACACAAAAAGAACCACCTAAAAAACCAGAACCTAAAAAAGGTATCAGTCTTAAACAAGACGAAGACGAAAGATTAGAACATAATAGTAATGTTAAAAAACAATATGAAATAAGCAAAGCGGAATGGAAAAATATTGATGATAATAAAATGTTTAAAAAACAAATAAAAAGATTAGGCAGAGGAAAAGAAGTATTAGTTAAAACAGAACTTCAAAAATTTCCATTTAATAAATCAGATGATATGAGTACTAAAATTCAAAAGACTTATGAATTTCTGAAAAAAAGTATATCAAAAAAAAAAATAAAAGAACCATCTAGAAAAGAATTAAATGAACTTTTAAAAAACTATGGATTACAGATTGTAGATATTGATTATTATAAAACTTTAATAGGTGATATTTTTAAAAAAAAAAAAGAAGAAAAGAAAGAAGTAGTAAAAAAACCAATTAAAAAAGAATCACCTAAACAAGAACCACCTAAAAAAGCAATTATAAAAAAAGCTCCACAAGTAGGCAGTCAAGGTTATGTTGAAAATTATAAAGATTTAACTAAAGCACAACAAATGCAAATATTATTAAAACAAACTATTAAACCATCAATTAAAAAACAATCAGATTTTAAAGCATTAGCTAAAGAATTTTATAATCAAATAAATGAAATATTATCTAAATCATCTAGTAGGGCTATCAAAAAATTATTGGATTTTGGATTAAGTCCTGAAGAATTAACCCAATTATTCGGTGGTAAAAGTAAAGGTGTAGAATTCTATCCAACCCCTAAAGAATGTGTTCTTAAACTTGTTGAATTTGAAAAATGCCCTAGAAAAATTTTAGAAGGTACGGCGGGTATTGGTTCTGTGGTTAATGGTTTATATAATTATTATCTTGAAAAATGCGGTAATGATATTTATGGAACTTTTAAAGATGACTTTCAGATTGTAGCAAATGAAAGAGAATTAAAATATGTAAATGTGATGAAAAAATTTTTACCGTATGAAGCACAACAAACTGGAAACATAAAAATCATGAATGAAGATTTTTTTGATTTACCTTTAAAAAACAATTATGATATGATATTTTTAAATCCACCATTTGATAGAAAAGTATTATATAAATTTTTATTCAGAGGAATACAAATGATAAATAATAGTAAATCTAAGCATGCTTCTTTAATGTTTATATCACCTGGTTTAACAGATATCACTGGAAAGTCTAGCTCAATTGATAATTATTATTTAGGAAATATTATAAAAGGTTATAATGAAAAAGGAACAATTCCTCCGAAAAAATTTGTTGAAATTGTAAATGAATTAAGCAATAACAAAATTACTATTCAAAATTTAGATGATTATATTGAAGATGAATTAGATTATGAAAGTAAGGAATATGAAACTATAAATCAATTTGATTTTTTAGCAGGTCAGGGTATTGGATTATGCGAAGGGTTTGGAGGAACAGGAACACGAGCTGTAATGAGTGTTTTTCAAGCAAATTAATCTTTTTAAAAAAAAGACTTACTCAAAAAAATAATCTTTTGATTTAAACTTTTTTTAAAAGTTTTTATAATCTTTTGATTTAAACTTTTTTTAAAAGTTTTTGGGCATTATTTGAGATTAGACGTAATCATAATAATATGTAAGTCCATTCGTGCGAACGTTGTAGTTATGCAGACTACTATTTTTTAAAAAATACTATATAGTATTTATTAAAAAAATAATCTAAATTTATATAAATGGATAAAAAATATTTGAAAGATGAGAGAGAAAAAATTAAAAAACCGTTAAAAAAACCAAAGAAAAAACAGTTAAAAGAAATATTTGTTATGAAAAAAAAATGTCCTAAGGGAAAAAAAGTTTGTAATTGTAAATAATCTTTTTAAAAAAAAAAGACTTGCTCAAAAAAAATAATTTTTTAATATAGTAATTAAACTATTTAAAAAATTAATTTCTTTATATATAATAAATAATGGAATCTTATTGCCAACCTGTATATTGTAAAATGATAACAAAAAAACAAATATCTTATGAATGCCCACATTGTTATACCTTACCTTCAGGAAAAATTATATATTCTATATTTAAAAAAAATGGTCAAATTTATAAAAGTGCTAAAAAAACAATTCATAGTCATGGAAATGACAGTTTAAATTTAAAAAATCAAAATTTTCATAGATATGGACATTGTACGTCAAAAAAAAATAGTGAAATAATAATAATGGTTAATGATAACACTATTAGAAATTAAATTTTTATTACTTTTGAAATATCGCATAAATTTCTTAATATTTTATGCGATTTTTCCTTTCTTTTGATTAAATTATATACAATGTTTCTTGTTATATTCATCTCTATACGATTATGTTCTTTTAAATGTTGTTTAATAGATTCAATACAATCATTCATATTTAAATTTTCATAATTTTTAAATTCATCATTTAAACAGCTCATCTTAAGATTATACTTAACACCTTTCATTTTATATAATATATATATATATATATTATTTTTTAAATAGTTTTAAAACTATATATTTAATTTATTAAATAAGAATTAAAACAAAAAAAAATTATCTAATCTATTATTAAATAATTATGAAATTAATTAGATTAACTACAACCGATGAAAATGCTAATTTTGATTCTTTATTTAATGAGGATATTATTATAAATGAAAACAGTCAAATAGCCTTACAATCCTTATCTATTGAAGATGATTACCAAGAAATTGAAATTAATGGAGATAATGATAATATTACTTTTAATTTAAGAGTCGGTTCTGTAAGTAGTGTTGATAGGAAAATTACTTTAAATCATACAGGAAATATTGCAGGGCAGGAAGAAACTTATAATTCTAATAATTATCAAATTTTATTTAACGATATTATGAAAAAATTAAATGAAGTCTTACAATCAGATTTAGGAACATTAAACAATTTTATTAGTGGAGGCGTTGAGATTGGAACACAATGGCGGTGTTCAGTTTTAAAAGACAGTACAGCGACAGGCAAAATTCAAATTGAAGCGAAACAATCACGGCTATCATCTCGTTATAGTGATTTGGACGCTAATATTACTCAAAGAACTTTAACCACTACTGGAGCAGTAGGCAAAACTTTACAACATACCACTCCAACTAACACTGAAAATGCAGTATGGAATAAAACTGAAAATGAGCCTGGGTCAAATTTAAATACTTACATGACTTATTATCAACATAGTCTAACTAAAGGATGTGGTGTTTTTAGAGTAAAAATAAGTACTTTTAATGGTGATGATGCAACAGAATCTAAACTGCAGTCAGGGGCAATCATAGGGGTTAGTTCATCTAATTTTATTGAAACAATACAAAAAACAGATTTATTAGATACTCAAATTAGTTATGGGATTCATGTAGATAAAAAAACAGGAACTTATAAAGTAATTAAAAATGGTATTTGGACAGATTCAGGAATTAATTTTGTATATGGTAGTACAGCAGGACAACGACCAATTTTAGAAATTGTTATTGAATTAGGGAGAATTCGTGGAAAATTATATCAGGATGATGGAGTAGGAGGGCAAATTATTACACGTTATCTGTTTGATGAAGTCTATGATAATATAACTGCTTTTTATCCACTTATGATTTTTAGAGGAAAGTATATATCTGCTACACAAGGAGTAAGATTTACTCAAATAAGATTAAGTTCTGACCCCTATTACGATATAGAATTATCAGAAAATCATTATCCTGACAATTCAGGTATAGATATTTTAGTAGGCACCAATGCTCCAAGTCAGAATAAACGAGCAACTAATTGTTTTTTCAATTTTCAAGGCAGTTCTTTAATGAGTTTTCTAGGATTCAATCAATTAAGGTATCCTAATACAGGAACGAGTATAATATCTCAATTTAGTATAACTGCCTCACAGGCTTTTAAATTTACCGATTTTTCAGATGCATTCATAATAATCATGGATAGTATTAAATTAAAATCTTATGATGACTATGATATTGAAGGCACGAGAAAAGGTAGTAGACGTGATATTTTGAGTGTTGTTCCTTATAGAGGGGGTAGCGGTAATATTATTTATGAACCAAATACACTACTATTTTTAGATATTGATAATTATGAAAAAATGTATTTAAGAGAAATAAGAGCTAGAATTTTAAAAACTGATTATAGCCCAATTATAAGCAATGGTTTAACGTCTATGGTACTAATAATTAAAGATAAAAATGAGAAATAAAGAAACTTTTAAAAAAAGTTTAAATCAAAAGATTATAAAGAAACTTTTAAAAAAAGTTTAGATCAAAAATATTAAAGTTTTTTTTTTAAATAATTCGTCTAAAAACTACTTAAAAAAAAAATATAATATATATATATACAATAAATGGATTCAACCAAGAAACCAAAAAAACATATTAAGAAAAAAATTATTTTCAAAGGTAAAAATGTTTACTATTATAATATTCCAGGACTAGCAAAAAAATTAAAAGTTTCAAAAGATGAGGCTCGTAAATTAGTATCTGATATTAAAAAAGGAAATACCGATATATATTTAATAAAAGGTCAAAATTTTGGTAAAGTTGATATTACTAAAAAAATTAATCCTTTACTACTACAACAATTTGGAATTAGTCGATTAACAACAAAAAATATTGTAAATAAATCTTTTAGGAATAAAACGCAAATTTTAAAGTCAATACCTTCTAGTAAACAATTAAAATTATTAATAAAAATTACATTTAAATTTATTCTTTCATCAGAAAAATTTAATAAAAAAAAATTTATTCAGCGTTCGTATGATGTACTCGTTAGTGGTGATATTATGGATGAAAATCAAAATGAATTTATTTTATATGATAAGTATTTGGAAGAAACAGGTGAAAATTTTTCTAATTTTAAATTTTATCATAATGAAAAAGAAAATAAAAATTTAGATAGTGATAAACAAGATGAATTACAGTCAAAAGGATATAATGTTATTATTGATAAAGTTGAATTATTAAGCGAATATACAAATCAAAAAATTAAAATAGAAAATTTAAAAATGAAAGAAAAAGCACCTTTAAATATTGATAATTTATTTAATGAAGTAATTTACGATAATGCTAATGGTAATTGTGTATATACATATTTATCATCTATTTATCCTAAATTTTCAAAAAAAAAAATGAAAGGATTAGAAACAACAAATGATTTATATGAATATTGTAAAGATAATCAAATTAAAATGGTAGCCTATAATATTTCAGGAAATATTATTAAAGCTTATTATCCAATTAAAAAAAATAAAAGTAGAAAAGCATTAATATTTATTTGTTATAATAATCATTTATATCCAATCAAAAATTCATTATTAAATAAGGTTAAAACACCTACTAAATTAAATGTTATTATTAAAAAAAATTTAGATAATTTTTTAATAGAATTATTAGACAAGCAAATTTTACCAGTTAATATTAAATTTATAGATGCTAAAATTTATTCTTTTATTATTGATGATAATTTATATATTGATAATGAAGATTATTTAATATGTAAAGAAATTTTAGAAAAATTTGGAGTATTAGATAAATTAACCCCTTATACAACATTGAATAATATTAGTAAAATATTTGAATCTTTATACTTAAAAGAAAATATTGATAGTTTCATGCCTAAAAATAATAAAATTATCAAAGGTGGATATAATTATAATAATGAAAAAAATGTTTTATCGTCTTATAATCTTGATAAAGAATATGATTTAATAACCATAGATAAGGTAAAATGTTTTTCATATTCATTAAGTCAACTTAAATTCTTAATTTCAGTTGATGTAAGGTGTGATAAGTGGAAAAAATATAATAATGAAAAAATAATAGACAACTATTTATATGTGGTATATCCTAAATATTCTAGTATTTTATTACCAGACAATAACATTTATTGCGGTGAATATATTAAATATTGTGAATCTAAAGGTTTAGAATTTGAAATCCAAGAAGTATTAGAAACTAAACAACATACTAATTTTTATACAGACATGATAGTTGATTTATATAATAAAATTGATAATAGTCATTTTAAAAGAATTATAAATATTATGATAGGAAAAATGGAATCTGACCGAGAAATTAATATTAGACAGCAAGTTAAAAAAATTTGTAATACACAAGAATCAGAAACTGAAGAGGGATTTCAAATTAAATTAAATAAAGATTGGAATTTAATTATGGAAAATAAAACAACCTATAATATTAGCAACAAAAAACCGATAGCTATACAAATCAAAGATAATGCACGAAAAATGTTATATGAAAAAATGGAAATATTAAATTTAGAAAATAATGATATTGTTCAAATTAAAACAGACTCAATAACATTTATTAATAAAGATAATAAATATAAAAATTATATTAGTAATGAGTTAGATGGCTGGAAAACTGAGGAATATGCAAATATTACAGGGAAAGAATATTTTAATAGAGATATTTCGTTAAAATATGATAAATGTCAAAATATGAATCAAATTTATAACTGCTATGCAGGTTGTGGTAAAACACATAAAATTATTAATGAAATTATACCTAATTTAACTAAATCTTATATAGTATTAACCCCCTCACATGCCACCTTAAAAACTTATAAAAAAAAAGGATTAAATTCCAAAGTAATTCAATCTTATTCCTTAACAGAAACTACGCCGAGTGAGGATATTATTATTATAGATGAAATTGGAATGGTGGATAAAAAAGGATGGGGTACAATATATACCTCCTATTTACAAGGTAAAAAAATATATGCTTTCGGTGATTTTAATCAGTTAAAATCAATAGATGGAAATATTTATTATACTCACAATTTTATAAAATCTATATTTGGATATATTGGAAATATGGATACCAACTATAGAAATAATTTTTCAAAAAAATATTATGATAGTTTAATCTATTCAACTAATAAAAAATATTTAATTGAAGAAATTGAAAAGGTCAATTGTAAATTACAAAATTCAGATGTTGTGATAGCCTATAGGAATATTACACGACATAAATATAATAATAAATTATTAAAATTAAAAGGTTTTAAATGTAAAGTAAATGATAAAAATGGATGTATTGAGGGTAAATTAGAACAAGGATTAAAAATAATTTGTATGACGAATGATTTGAGGAAAAAAGAAATTTATAATAAATTTACATTTACTATAATAAAAATAGATAAAGATAAATATCATCTTGATAATGATTTAATATTAACCTATGATGAGATTATAAAAAATTTTCATATTGGTTACTGTAGAACATTGTATTCTATCCAGGGGGAGTCTATAGAGAATATCTATTATACGCCTGAAGATTATTTTTTTATTGATGGACGAACTGCCTATACCTTTATAAGCAGACTCAAAATTTAACCCTATAATTAAATATATAATTGCTTTTCAATTATATATTTTAATGGTTTATAGAAATGGAAACAAATAGTAGTATAAAGTGAAATATGGTGAATTATCAAAATTCAATTATTTATAAATTATGCTGTAAAAATCTTGATGTGACTGATATTTATATTGGTTCAACCACTTGTTTTAAAGCTCGTAAACGTAATCATAAATGTGTTTGTAATAATGAAAAATCTAAAAGTTATAATTGTAAATTATATAAATTTATTCGGGAGAACGACGGGTTTGAAAATTGGAACATGATACAAATTAAAACGGTGTCTTGTAATTCTAAACGTGAATTAGAAGCCGAAGAAAGAATTTGTATTGAAGAATTGAAACCCAGTTTAAATTGTCAGATTCCTACAAGAACATTAAAAGAATATATAAGTGATAATAAAGAACACATTAAACAATATTATATTGATAATAAAGAACACATAAAAGAATATTATAAACAATATAATGTTGATAACGCCGATAAATTAAAAGAGTATTATACACAATATAACATTGATAACAAAGAGAAAAGAAAAAAATATAATATTGATAACAAAGA